>ENA-ORMR01002554-ORMR01002554.1-human-gut-metagenome-genome-assembly--contig:-NODE-2554-length-11091-cov-6.224085_pt1 | contig 11091 bp, 12 predicted proteins | sample MGYA00242107_ERZ509003 | MGnify/ENA primary metagenome ERZ509003 (study PRJEB26280, sample SAMEA2338699) | human gut metagenome | biome: human gut; feature: human-associated habitat; material: faeces... | reverse complement strand
AAAAAACGAGGCAGGACCCCTGTCGGTTCCTGCCTCGTGTGCGTTTTGCGCGGGAGATCCTGCGGCGGTCATTTGGCGTAGATGGCGTAGATCAGGCGGTTGAGCGCCTGCGCCGGAAGGATCTTGGAGAGAAAAACGAAAAACTTGTAGTCTGCGCGAATGGCGTAGAGCGGGTGGTGCGAGCGTTCCCTGAGCGCGACCTTAGCAATGTAAGCGCCCGCCTTGGCGGGATCCATGCCGGTCTGCTCGTCGTGCTCCATGCGCGCGACCGAGCGGGAAATGCGGCCGCCGTAAATGTCGTCGCCCTCGCTGACCTTGCGCCGCGCGGCGGTGAAGCCGGTGTGGATGTCACCGGGCATGACGGCGCAGACGGTGATGCCGAAGGGCCGCAGCTCGTTGGCAAGCGCCATGGCGTAGGCGTTGACGGAAGCCTTGGTGGCAGAGTAATACGCCTGAAAGGGAATGGGGACCGGGGCCGCCACGGAGCTGAGATTTACGATCCGGCCGCGACCGGCCTGCCGCATGATGGGGATCACGGCGCGGTTCATGTTCACCATGCCGAAAAAGTTGACGTCGAAGAGGGACTTGGCATCGGCGGTGGAGGTGAACTCGATGGCGCCGGAGATGCCGAAGCCTGCGTTGTTCACGAGAATGTCAATGCGGCCTTCGGCATCCATGACCTGCGCTACGGCAGCGCGGACGGAGTCCTCGGAGGTGACGTCTGCTGCGATGTGATGCAGCCCCTCCACGCCCTGCGCGCGGCGGGAAAATTCGTAAACGGTACAGCCGGAGGCCTTCAGGGCGAGGGCGGTGGCCTTGCCGATGCCGGAAGTCCCGCCGGTGACGATGGCGACTTGATTCATGAGAAAGTACCTCCCCAATGATCAGCATAGTATGATCCGAAACGTCCATAAAGCGGATATCCCTTTATCAGTGCTGCGCATTGCGATAAGGAGAAAATGCGACGAAGCAATTGTAAATTTGCACCTGTTGACGGCCGCTGGAACGTATTATATCGGGCAGCGGAGGGCTTGTCAACGGCGCTGCGGGGAGGCTCGCATAAGAAAAATCCGGAATGCGTCAAGAAAGGGCGGCTTACGATGACGGATATTTTGAGCGTTGACCCCAATAGTAATGGGATCAATGATTTTCTGTTCCAAAGATATAATCGAAAAAAGCATCTCGACTGTTCAAAACATCTGTAATACTTCCGGAATCCAGAATGATATCATCCTGAACGATTTCACCGGTCATATGATTTACCAAGCGGGCAATTAGCCAATTGGATTCGTTGACGAAAAACACATTCCCTTCGTGCTCATGAAGCACACCTTCGTCATATCCCATATATTCAATTATCGCGGATAACTGGATATCGTCGTTGATATATTTTCTTAACTCCGATGAAATATCATTACGATTAACTTCCAAAACAGCCTGATACAATACCACTTGAAGCATGGTGCTGTGGTCATAGAGAGGAGGTTACTATGAGTATTGACCATAGCAGTCCTTATAAATCCCTCGCCGGGAAGCGGACATACACCGTCGAGGAAATTGCAAAAATTCTTGGCATAGGAAGAACCGCCGCATACAGCCTTGTCCATTCTGGCGTATTTAAGGCTGTGCGTATTGGTTCTTCCATCAGAGTTTCCAAAGTGTCCTTTGATGATTGGCTGGATAAACAGAATATGTAGGAGGTTTATTATGGCATCCATCAAAAGGCGTAGAGGCAAATACCATGTTGTCTATTACTATCTCAATGAGGACGGAGAGAAAAAACAAAAATGGGAATCGTTTGACACGGAGGCAGAAGCGAAACACCGCAAAGCCGAAATTGAGTACAAACAAGGTTCCCGAACCTTTATTGCCCCCAGCAAAACGACCGTTGCTGCGTTCCTTGAGGATTTTGTGAGCCTATATGGAACAAAGAAATGGAGTCCCAGCACCTATGAAGCCAATACGGGACTGATCCGCAACTACATCAATCCCAAACTTGGCAGTACGCTGATGCAGGATGTAACTTCTATCGCCGCAGACCGTTTTATCTCTGCGTTGCAAAGGACGAAATGCCCCACTTATAAGAACCGATACAGCAAAACGGAGTATATGACGCCTGCCAATATTGAACGCATCAACAAATTGCTGCGCTGTGCTTTCGGTCAAGCTGTGCGCTGGGACATTATTGCAAAGAATCCCTTTGAAAACACAACGCTTCCGAAAATCAAGCGCAAACCCCGTGAAATATGGGATGCTGCTACCATTCGCAAAGCACTTGACGAGTGCAAAGACGGAAGATTGTATGTCGCAATCAACCTTTCTTTTGCCTGTTCCTTGCGGATTGGCGAGATTGTCGGTCTGACATGGGATAACATTCACATTTCCGATGCAGATATTGCCAGCGACAATGCTTATCTGTGTGTGGAAAAGGAACTGGTGCGTGTGCGTGAGGATTCTCTCGCTGTTTTGGGAGAAGAAGAAATCATCAAAAAGTTCCCCCGAACAATGTATTTGGAAGATGCCAGCACCGTAATCGTGCTGAAAACACCCAAAACAGAAAGCAGCGTTCGCAAAGTGTGGATGCCCAAAACGGTTGCCTACATCCTGCGGGAATGGAAAGCGTCACAGGACAAGCAGAAAGAATTTCTCGGCAGCGAATATCTTGACTATAACCTTGTGGTGGCGCTGCCAAATGGACGCCCATGTGAGGAAACTGTTATTTCAAACGCATTTCGACGCTTGAAGCGGGACGCACAGCTCCCCGATGTTGTGTTTCATTCTCTCCGTCATTCCAGCACTACCTACAAGCTAAAGCTCAACCATGGTGACATTAAGGCCACACAGGGCGATACCGGACATTCACAGGCCGATATGGTCACAAAGGTCTATGCACACATTCTCGACGAAGATCGCAAGGTCAATGCGCAGAAGTTTGAAAGCGCCTTCTATGCAAATCCTGATTTGCGTGGCGTCCAAGCACCTGCCGAGCCAGCGCCCGCCTTAGATGTGCAGAGTATCATCTTGCAGCTTCAGCAATCCCCGGAACTTTTAAGCGCGCTCACATCCCTCATATCGAATCAAGGTTGCAAATAAGCGATTGAGTGCCGTGGTGCCAAGGTGGTGCCAAACAACGGAAAACACGAAAAATGGTTCGATATAATTATCTGGTGCCAATCGTTGCAAAACCATGTTTTACTTTCTCCTATCTCGGTGTGTCTTTTATTGATTTTCTAAAAGAAAAAACGCCGCAATCCATTCTGTCTCCCTTTACAGGGACACAAACTGTCACCCCTTCAGTGAGGGAGCGGCGTTATCCGCTCCCTCTTTCTGGTTTCTCCATGTTATGCCGGGAATTGAATGACTTCGCTCAGCGGTGGGAGCAGCTTCGGCTGCTTCTCGTCCGGCTGCATGGCGCTGTCCAACGTGCCGATGTCCCGGTAAATGATGCGGATAGACTGGCTGGAATTGCGGGAGTATTTTGTTTCCCGTTCACCGACCTCGATGCGCTGAATGAACAGCCGCAGCAGTTCCGGTGTCAGCGTATCAATTGCTGTGTACTGCTTTGCCTTTTCAATGAAAGCATCCACGTTCACTTCGCGCGCCTGAAGCTGTGCCAGACGTTGTTCTTTCTGCGGAATCTGTTCCTCCAGCATGCGTTGCTCGTCCGTGTAATCGCCAGAGAGCATCCGGTATTGCTCGTCTGTCACGCGCCCGAGAACATTGTCCTCATAGAGCCGTTTGAACAGCTTGGACAGCTCTGCGCTCCGCTTTTTCATTGCGTCCAATTCACGGAGGACACGGTTCATCTCCTGCCGCAGTTCTGCGCTGTTTTTCTGGTTGATGTGCGCCGCGAATTGCCGCTCCTTCATTCGGGCGAAATGTGTGACCCGTCGGAGATCATCCAGAACGATTTGTATAAGTTCACACTCCCGGATGTGGTGCGCAGTGCAGGCGGTTTTGCCTTTCTTGCCGTAGGTGTAGCACTTGAAGTTGTACTCCACCTTCTTCATGGTGCTGGCTCTGTGCAGCACCATTGGCTTTCCGCAATCTGCACAGAATACCAATCCGGAAAAGACGTTCGGTTCATCCATGTGCTTTGCCGTGCGCTTTTTGTGCTGCCGCACCTCCTGCACGATCTCCCACTGCTCCTGCGTGATGAGCGGCTGGTGCGTGTTTTTTACCAGACACTGTTCGCTTTCCGGCCGGTCGATCCTCGTTTTGTTCTTATAGGAGATGGTCGTCCGCCGCAGTCCAACCGTATGGCCCAGATACATGACGTTTTTGAGGATATCACTGACCGTCGTACCAGACCACGTACACGGATGCAGCGCATCGCACCCCTTGTGCGTTTTTCCGGTCTTCTGAAAGTAGTAATTTGCAGGTGTCAGAATATTCCGTTCCGTCAGAATCCGCGCGATTTGGCTCGGACCTTTCCCAGCAGCACAGAGGGTAAAAATCTGTCGCACGACCTCTGCCGCTTCTGGGTCGGGCTCGAGATGGTTTTCCGTAGTTTCGGATTTCCGGTAGCCATAGGGCGGGCGACCTCCGAGCCATTCGCCGCGTTCAGCCTGCAGCTTTTTCACAGCGCGAACCTTCCGGCTCGTGTCCTTTGCGTGGAGTTCGTTCGCCCAGTTGCGGATGGGATTAAAATCGTTGCTGCTCTCGACCGCAGAATCCACGCCATCGTTCACTGCGATGAACCGTACATTCTTTTGCGGGAAATAAATCTCCATGTAATAGCCGACCTGCAAATACTCACGTCCCAGCCGGGAGGCATCCTTTACGATCAGGGTGGAAACCTCACCGGCTTCGATCATTTCCACGATCTTTTTCCAACTCGGACGTTCAAAATTCGTTCCGGAATATCCGTCGTCCGCAAGAAAGAGCGTGTTTTCAAAGCCTTTATCCCGTGCGTATTTTTCTAACAGATCCCGCTGATGCTGGATGCTGTTTGACTCCCCGGCACGCTCGTCCTCCTGACTGAGCCGTCCGTAGAGAATCGTATATTGTTGTTTCTGACTTGCCATCATAACCTCCTTTTCTGTGGGGCAAGCCGGTACGGTACGGCAAGTATACCGCAGCGGTTGCCACAAGTCTATCAGATTTTTATGCGCTGTGCGCTTCTTTCTCCAGTTCCGCGTCGATGCAGGCGATCAGCTTGTCCGTCGGCGTTGCGCAGGGCTCTGCTGGGAACACAGACGTGATGCAGAACCGTCTGCCGCCGATCAGCATCTCGCGCTGTTTTGCGATGCAGTCTTCCTCTTCGTGTGTCACCGTATCCCGGAAAACGGTTGCAACTTCACCGTTCTCTGTTCTCCGAAGCTTTGCCTGCTCCGGTATGTATCCGCCGAGAATACCGGTGTCCCGATAAATCTCCCAATCCTTTTTCATAGGCCTCCTTTCTGTCTCCTGCATGGAAACTGTTTTTATAAGTGCTGTTCCATTGTCCATTCTTCGTGATCGTCCTCGGCATGACCGAGGGCGGTTTTCTTTTGCCGCAGCTTCTTCCGGCGCTTGCTGTCGATGTGCGGCGGCGTGGTTGTTCCGTCGCGCGTCGGTGCATCATCCGTCATCTGCTCCACAGCACGGCCAAGCTGCACAGCGTCGCGCACAAGATCACCGCTGTAATCGAGATCCACGCGCACAGGTGAATTTTCTTTCTTTTTGTTCCGGTTTTGGCATTGAGGTTCGATTTTTTACATGGTATAATTTATGAAATACAGTTTGACAAATTGAAATTTGAGAGGTCAAAAATGCAGACGATTCAGTTAAAAGCAATGACAAGAGAGCTATGTCACGAACTATACAGGCACTGGACGAATGACGCATCCATCTATATGGACATGCGCTTATTCCGCCCCTATGTTTATGACGAAGTAGCGGTAAACCGATATTTTGATGCAAAGGGGCAGGATGCTTCGCGCAGGTTGTTTGCAATCATGCTTGGAGATACTGTGGTTGGAGAATTGCAGCTGAAGCAGATAGAGCATGATAAAAAAGAATGCACGCTGAGTATCCATATGCAAAACGACGCGGTAAAGGGAAAAGGATATGGAACGCAGGCAGAGCGTCTGGCAGTAAAAATCGCTTTTGACGAGTTGGGAATGGCTGCTGTGAACGCAGATACCGTGATGAAGAACACCCGAAGTCAGCGCGTGCTGGAAAAGGCGGGCTTCCGCTTTGTCGGAGAAGATGGAGCATTCAAATACTACCGTATCGAGCGGTAAATTTGGGTAAATTTGGGTTTTCACATTCTATACGCACCTGCATACCTATATTCCATTTGTAAAAGTGGGTACGGGCTTCTGCCCGATTTGAGGCATTTGGCAGGGAGCCGGTGGACCGGCGACTAGCCAAATGCGATGCTGGCTCCTCCCGAACGGGAGGATTTTTCCCGCCGCGGCGGGGATTCTCTGCGTTTTGAACCTGCGCTTTTCGGCGTTGCCTGCACGTTGGCGCAACGTTGGCTTTTCCCGTTGCGCCGCACACACACTCGCTGTCGGGGCAGAAAGCCGCACACAGCGGCGACACGCGCCTCACGGCGCGGCGCAGGCGCGCTGCTCGCCGACAGGGTCGATAGGGTCGATTTTTCCCACGGCGGGAAGATCGGCACTTTCGGCACTCCGGAGCGAGATCAGCCGCTTTCCGTTGCTGCGGTAGATCTTGACCAGAATCCCGTTTTCCCTTAGAGTCTCAACGCTTTCCAGCACCAGACGGGTCACTTTTTTCGGCGTGATACCGAAGCTGCCGTCAGGGTCGATCTTTGCGGACAGTGCCGATGGTGAGCCGAGGTATGTAGGATTGGCACGGAGCAATTCAGAGAAAAGATGTACGAGTTGAAGCGTTGAAATCTTAGAAGCGCCACTGCAAGTTTTGCTGTCTTCAAGCAGTTTCCAGATGTGATCGTCCTCGCCAAGTTCGAGTTTTAACGTCCGGTCAGGGATGTCACGACCGGTGCAGTGCAGGGATGCGGCGTTGGCGCTTCGCGCATTTTTTTGCAGCACAAAGGCGGAATCTGCCGCGCCGCTTAAGCCCGTCGAACCGGAGATCATGTTCATCGGATCATCGTCGTGGAGCTTGCGCAGATGATGAATTAAGAGAATCGCGATGTGATGCTGGTCAGCAAGCTGTTTCAAAAGTCCGACGTCTTGGTAATCGTTCGCATACAGATTGCTGTCACCACCCGCACTGCGGACCCGCTGCAACGTATCAATGACAACGAGCTTTGTGGTTGGATGCTCCGCTAAAAATTGCTCGATCTGCTGTTCCAGCCCGTGCCTTAATGTGTCAGCCATGATCGCAAAGTGCAGCGTTGGCGGCGCGTCTTCCGTCAGGTCAAAGAGCCGTGTCTGGATGCGCTGGAACGAATCTTCAAGGCTGAGATACAAAACTTCGCCTTGGGTTGTTGCGAAATTCCAGAGCGGCTGCCCCTGCGAAACGCACAAGCAAAGCCACAAGGCCAGCCAAGACTTGCCGATTTTCGGCGCACCCGCGAGGATGTGCAAGCCCTCTGGGATAAGCTCATCTACCAGAAAATGCGTCGGTTCGTATGTCCTGTTTTGCAGATCTTCTGCGTTGATGGTTTCCAGTTTGGTCATTTTTTCACTTCTTTTCGATTTTATTTATCATAGATACATTCTCTACAAATCTACAATCGAATGATAGCACAACCATTGACATTTCACAATAGGTAATGTATCATTTAAGCACATACACTACATAAGCAAAAATACATTCTCTACAAAGGAGGCGCACGCACATGGGCGTTTTGGGGAAAGATTTATTGGATTTTCATCGGCCGCGCACCAATACGAAGGTGGAGTTCGGCGCTTCCGGCTATTGGGTCGAATCCCATCCGACGATGCAGCCCTACGGCGCTGTGCTGACGGAAATTCTGAATCTTGACGCTGCGCCGTTTCAAGAATTATTGAATCCATATCGGAAGGCCGTTGCAGAAAAGGATGCAGAGCAGGCAGCGCGGGCGTTTCAGGCTGTGACAAATGGATTTGCATCTTTACCGCTTTACCGCCTGTATTGGAATGACGTTCAGCTGTTTACAAGCATGGATGTGCGTGAATTATTCGTGGGAGAAGCGCAGGAAGCGTTCCGTGAATATGCGATGCAGGACGATACGTTGCCGAGGCTCATGCAGGAGCAGCTGGACGCCATCCGATTGATTCAGGAACGCTATGTGTGGTTCCTGGACGGCATCTTTGCGGGCAAGCCGTTTGAAAAGAAAAAGGGTCAGAGAAAAACTTCTCTGGCCCAGCAGATTGAGAAAAAAGGCTTGGAGCCGTTCGTCAGCGGCGTCAGCCTTGGCGCAGATTCGAAGGTGGACGCGCCGAAGGTAAACGCGCAATTCTGCATCCGCGGCACCGGGCGCGAGGCGGAGCTGGTCGAAAAAATGTACTTTGACCGGCTGCTGGATTTTGTCTATGTGGAGTTTATGAAGGGACTGCAAAAGGGATTTGTGCCGAAGCGCTGCGCCAACTGTGGTTGCTGGTTTTTGCAGGCGCCGGGCGCGACCTTTGCCTATTGCGCCGGTCCTGCGCCGGAAGACCCAGGTAAAACCTGCCGGGAGATCGGCGCGGCCAGCAGCTTTAAGGACAAAGTTGCGAACAATGAAGTCTGGCAGGTGCAGCAGCGGGCATACAAGAAATACTACGCGCGCACGATGCGGAAGGATATGACCAAGGCCGAGTTTGAGGCATGGACGCGCGACGCGGAGCAAAAGCGGGACGCCGCGCTGGAACCGTATGCACGCGCAGAAAGTGAGGAAGAACGGCAGCGCATCGCGGCTGAACTGGAGGAAAAACTCAACAGGCTGTGACGCATCGCTTTTGCTCCTACTTGAGTATTTCTTCCAACACCGCATAAAATACAAGTAAATTCTGTGCAGAAAAAGTCCCGGCAAGCCATCAGACGATGGTTTACCGGGACTTCGTATTTCGGCTGATTACGATTTTGTTTCTTCCTGCTCCTGCAGTTTTTTCTCCAGCGCAGACTGCTTTGCAAGAATGGCATTGACCTTATCATAAAGATCCTCGATCATGATCTCGGTTTTGAGATTGACCTTGTAATCATTTTCCGCGCGGCGGCGGTCCTTTTCCTCCTGCCGGTTCTGGCTCATCATGATGAGCGGTGCCTGGATCGCCGCGACACAGGACAGAACCAGATTCAGCAGGATAAATGGGAACGGATCGAACGCATCTGCCGCTAGGATCGTATTGACGACCATCCACAAAAGCAGTACGCCCGTAAACGAAAAGATGAACGCCCAGCTGCCCGCAAATTTTGCGATCGCGTCCGCTGCGCGCTGCCCGAGCGTGTATTTTTCCGTTGCAGGACTTTCGGAAATTTTGCTGTCTGCCAGCAGGTTCAGAACTTCCTCGTCCGTCATATCGTGCTGGATGTCCTTGAGAACTTCCTTCAGGAGTTTTCGGTTTTCTTTCATTTGGCTTCCCCTTCTTTCCGGGATTTTCTTCATTATACTCCGCTCCCCCCGACGCGGTCAAGCCGCTTGTCCGGCACGGGCGCTGGGGCTGTCTGCCGCAAAGCAGGAAAATGCCCGGAGGCAGAAGACCTCCGGGCATTTTCTGACTGAAAACGTTACGGCGTATAGCTTCTGGCCAGGACAGTCAGCTTGCCGTGTTCGATGGTCGCCAACGTGTTGTTGGCGGTAAAGCCGGGTTCAGACGCAGCCAGCTCTGCGAGGTCCGCTGCGACATACGTTTCATCCGGATGCTCGGGGTCTGCATTGTCCGTCAGGACAAAGCCATCGGCAACCGGCACGGTGACCTTGCCGAGCTCGTGATACGATTTTGTGTCATCCAGACCAACGGCGTAGTAGACGCCCGAATCGTCGCTCGTCAAATCGACGCCGCCCTGCTCCAGACCTCCGTTGATGGTGACAAAGCCGTTCTCGTCCTCTCTGGACGTGACGACCATGTCCTTGCCGTCCACAACGATCGTATCGCCAACGGCAAGCTGCGCGATATCGACCATGTCATAGATGTCGTAATCATAGACCGTCAGCGTGAGTTCTGTTTTGCCGTCGGTTTCGGAAATGTCGTCTGCGCCGAAGCTCGCCGCGACAGTCGCATCGGTCAGCGCCTGCGGATCAAGGCTTTCTGGCATCGGCTCGACGCGCTTTGCCTCCTGTGCGGGCTGCTCCGTCTGCTCGGAGCCGGGCTTCTGCTCCGTTTCCGCTGTGTTGGAATCCTTCTGTGTATCCGAATTTACCTGCTTGGCGGCGCAGGCACTCAGCGCCAGCACCGATATGGCCAGCAGAATCGCCAGTACTTTTTTCATAAGTCAAACTTCCTTTCCCCAAGGGATGTTCCGCTTGTTCGAACTGCTGTCAGTGTGACAGAAAGTTGTAACGAAATCTTGCTGGAACTGTAAACGGATTATGAATTTTCAGCTGACGGCTGCGGCGACCAGATGGGTTGGGACGCAATGAAGTCAGATATCTTTGCAAAAACAGAAATACGGCTTGTTCAGCGCTTGCTGGAGACAAGACTGTTGAAATTTGTGGCCGTGCCGTTTTGGAAAGGCAGGGCATACATAATTATCTGCGGAGCATGACCTTTGCGCAAAACAGACCGTCCTGATAGGTGACTGTACTCACCCCACCGGATTTTTCTGCGATATGGCGGACGGACTGGATACCAACACCGTCTCCTTTTCGCTTGGAGGACAGAAATACCCCGTCTTTTTCCCGGATAACTCCATCATACGTGTTTTCAACCTGAATCAGTGCCAGACTGTTGCCATGCAGATAGGCGGTCAGCTTGATTCTGCGTCTGGCAGGTGCAGTACGCAGGCTGGCTTCCAGCGCATTTTCCAGCAGATTAGAGAGAACCAGACACAGATTGATTTCGTCTACAGGAAGACATTCCGGCAGATCAATCTGCACGGAAAATGGGATCTGCTCCCGCTTCGCAAGTGCGCAGTAATACCCGACCACGCCGTCTGCCGCCCGGTTTTCACAGAAATGCAGCTCCAGACTCGGGATTCTGGAAACTGCGCCGGAAAGATAGGCTTTGATCTTTTCAAGATTCCCTTCTTCTGCAAGGGCAGCGAGCTGAC
>ENA-ORMR01002552-ORMR01002552.1-human-gut-metagenome-genome-assembly--contig:-NODE-2552-length-11092-cov-3.938027_pt1 | contig 11092 bp, 8 predicted proteins | sample MGYA00242107_ERZ509003 | MGnify/ENA primary metagenome ERZ509003 (study PRJEB26280, sample SAMEA2338699) | human gut metagenome | biome: human gut; feature: human-associated habitat; material: faeces... | reverse complement strand
GGCTGCCGCTGCTCAGAGTACCCTTGATGGAATAGGAGCCGGTTCTGGGTTTAGTCGTGGCACGGCTGGTTCCGTTATTGAAGGTCCAGCCGCCTGTGCCATCTTCCAGGCCGGGATTGCTCAGCAGCTGCTGCCGGGCAACGCCGATGGAGCCGGTACGGAGCGTCCGGTTGTTCGCCTTGTCGGTGGAGCCGCTGCCGGAATAGACCGCGTTGGTTGCGCCCAGAATATTCCCGGTATTGTCTGTAGTATAGGCGTTGACAGTGCGTCCGGCGTAGTCAAACAGGTAATGCGTCAGCACATCGTCGCTGTTTCCGGAAACACGGTCCGCTCCATGATCCCGGTACACCGTTTCGCTGTGATCCGGGTAAGTGACGGAGACGGTTGCGCCCGTCCCGGAGTTGTTGACCTCCTGATATCTGGACACCTTGCCATTGGAATAGGTGAACGAGAGACTGTAGCCGCTTTCGCTGTCTGTCATCTTGGTGGCCTGATAGCCGCTGTAGGTGTAGGACGCGATGGTGGAGCTACTTCTCTTGATCCCAACCAGATTGGTGCCGCTGTAAGTCAGGGTGTACACATTTCCGGCGGCATCTGTCACACTGATAAGGTCATTGCCGCTGTAGGTGAAAGTTGCCATTGTAATAGCGGACTGCCCCTTGTTCTCCTGCGTGATGGAGGACAGGCGGCCGCTGCTGTAGTTGATATTGATTTTGTTCCCGTCAGAGTCTTTGGTGGATGTCAAATAGTTACCGGTGAACGTCCATTCATTCCCATCGTCGTCAGACATGAGGTAGGCGTTGGTGCCGGTACTCTTTATCTTCAGGCTCAGACCATCCTCGTCGTAATAATAGGAGGAATCTTTGGAACTGTCCTTACTGAAATAGTGGATCGTACCGTCTCCGTCCGAATATTTCAGATAGGAAATGTTCGAGATCGTTTCGGACTCCACCCGTTGGATACAGTCCAGAGTCCAGCCGGAGCCTACATTCATGCTCAGTCCCAGCTTGGCGGGAGGACAGTAATCTGTGCTGGATCTGGCGAAATAGTCGGAATTATAGACCAGGTTCAGGGAGAATGGATTGGTGGAAGAAGCGTAGCTGACCAGCTCCTTGGCAATCTTCAGCTGGCCGGTGTGGTCAGAAATATAGGCAGTTCCGGCTTCTCCTGCACCCAGAGTAGCGTAGGTGTAATAAGGCTCGATGCCGGTGTTGTTCCGGTAGGAAACAGTCAGAATAGGCGGGATTGAACCGGCATAGGCATAAAACGTGGCAGAGGCGTAATAAGAGGTGGTCTGGATCGCATCCTCATTTGTCATTGCCAGAGCAATGGTAGTGTTGCTTGTTCCCTCGATATACCACTTCTTTACGAGCTCCGTCAGATGCCATGTGACATACTCCTTACCGGCTTTGCCGAAGGCATAGTCGATAGCGTTGCTTGCGTCGTACTCCGGCTGATCCCGCCGCCAGGTCATCTTGGAAAACCAGTCATAGTAGCTTGAATAGCCGGAGGGCAGGCCGGTGGTCACTTCATAAGCACCGATGGGAAGCTTCTCACAGTAACGCTGGGTGTAAGCAGTTTTATACAGGCTCAGCTGTGCGTCCACAACTTCACTTCCACTGGGGACTGCTGGCATAGTCTGGAAGTGCATATAGGTGCGGTATCGTCCGTCGTTGCTGGTACTGTAGGGCTGTGCACCGACATACAGCCACTGACGGCCCAAAGTCGTATCATTGGGCGCGGCTTCCATGGTGTAAACAGAATAGATATCTTCCAACGCCCTGCCGGACACAACGACCAGGGTCGGGTCGATCTTAACGGGGTATGTACGTTCCTCGCTGTTGATCCACTCCTTATCTGCTTCAACAGTCAGAACGGTACCCTGCTCGGTCTCATTCAGCGCAAAATGAACGTCAAAGGAGCCCAAGCCAGAAGCATCCTCCATGCAGGGAATAGGAATCTGGTAAATCTCCTCCTGATCGCTGTTCAGGAAAGAGACAGAGCTGTTTTCATTCAGGACAGCGGTAAGACTGCTGCTTTCCAGCAGAAAGTCAAACCGGTAACTTTCCTGAGGCTCATTGATAATGATCTGTTCCTTAATGTTATATCCAAAATTGGTGTATTGCAGATCAATACCAGGGAACACATCCTGGTAAATCAGGGAGGATTGGAGTTTCTGAGGAATCACGTCATTGACGTCCCAGTTATACTTATCCTGTAAGGTAAGCATAGCTGGAGTATCAGTCGTGACTTCCGCAACAACATCCCGATTGAAGACCAGACCGGTGGCTTCGTCCAGATCCTCAGGCTCTGTTTCTTCGGGTTCTGTTTCTTCAGGAATGGTTTCTTCTGTTGCCGAAGGTGCGGGAACGGTTTCTTCTGTTTCAGAAGCGCCTGTTTCGGCTGGCTCTGTTTCGGTGGCTTCCAGCTGAGTCTCCACAGTCTTCTCGGTAGGTGTGGGCTGGGTGGAAACGGTGGGTTCGGTTTCACCTTCTGCGAAATCCGCCGTATTTTCGGGGTCTTCCCCGGACATCGCCTCAGTTTCCCCACTTTCAGGCAGTTCCTCCGGCAGACTCTCCTCCGTAATTACATCTGTTTCTTCTGCCGGAATTGTCGTTTCCGGTTCGGTGGCTGGTTCGGCAGGAACGGTTTCCTCAATGGAAGGCTCAGTTTCTGCGGTGGTCTCCACAATGGGTTCCGTAGCAGCCTTCGTTTCCTCCGCTGGCAGTGTTTCCTCCGGATCTGTGTCCAGCTCACCGGAGATCATCTGATCCGCCATAGTGGTATCCAGCAGGGACATGGAAACGGACTGGCCGCCGTGTTCGACAGTGAACAGCTTCCCATTTGCCAGCGTTGACGGGAACGCTGCCGGTGCGTTGGCGTTGGCCGTTCGGTAAGCGCCCGCCGCCAAAGACAATCTGTTGTCAATGTCGATCCACTGCCCTCCGCTGTTCTGGAAGTGGACCGGCAGGCCGTAGGATACGGCAACAAAGCTTCCGTCCGATAACCGGAAGTGCTTGATGCCTTCCTCTCTGAGACCTTCGACTTCACCGATAATCTGGACTGTGTGGCTTTCTGTATCTCCCTGTACAGATGCTGAACCCCGATCCTCCGAGTCCAGCGCCAGAGCATGCACAGGAAGCATATTAATGAGCATGGTCAGTACGAGCAGAATGCTGCAAAGTTTGATCCACCGTGATTTCATTTGATACACTCCGTTCTGTATTTTTTTAGGAGATGCATTGTGGCCACAATTTATGCTCCTATTATATCAAGACAATCCTGCGACAATTTTCGCAACACTTATACAAGTTTTTTTCTGATGGATAAAATAAAACCGTACCTGATCCTTCGCACTGAAGGGGCGGTACGGTTTCTCTTTTTAGAATTCATCAATTCCAGTGATGAATCCATTTTTTAGTAATTCTTTCGCAGCAATTCGTTTTGCCCTTGTTAGCCGCATACGCACACTTTCCGGACGGATCCCAAGATCTGCTGCGATTTCTGCGTCTGCTTGCCCAAGAATATATTTTTGCTCTAAAAGCAGTCGTATGTCCGTGGGCATTTGTTTCCAGACAGTATGGAAAAGTTGAAGCTTTTCATGATGCCCTACTTGAGCCTCTAAATCATTGGAATCTTTTACATACGGTTCGAGTTCATCCAAGCTTTCCAAGGTGATCCGCTTTTGACGGATCAGAAGGTTGATTGCTAAATTTCGGGTGACTGTCACAGCATAGGAAACCTGACGATTAGGGGAAAGACTTCGGATTGTGTCCAAATTTTCAATAAGTTTGACAACGGAATCTTGTACAATGTCGTCTATATCTTCGGTGGAGTTCAAGTATTTGCGTGCCTCTCTATAAAGCAGCTTATGATAGGCTTTATAGAACATCTGGACATAAGTGCTATCGTCAGCGCTCTTTGGGATTATTGACTTTTCGTCTATCATGATCGCTGCCTTCGATCTTTTTCTCATTATTTGCCAAGAAGGAATCTACAATTGTGTTAATTATTCTTCTGTAATCGGGGGAAAGGCGCCTGCACTTCTCAAGAAACTCAGCCTGAGAGATTTGCGCGACGAACACGTCGGAAGAAGGAAAAGCCTCTGCGCTACCGCAAAGTAGATAGTCCACGCTTACATGGAATAAACGGGCAATTGTGATTATCACATCGTAAGACGGCATACATCTTCCTGACTCATACTGGGAAATCATGGAATCACTGACATGCAGTTTTTCGGCCAATTCCTTCTTTTTCCACCCTTTATCCTCACGGAGTGATATCAGACGTTCTGCAAATGTTTGCATGGTTTCCCCCCTTTTATGCTTTCCGAACTGTAGCTTAAGTATCATACAATATTTTTGTTGAGATTTCAGGAAACCGAAGAAATACAATACATATCAGATGAACAATGTAGTAATTCTACGGAACACGGAAAAAAACATGCTTATTACTAATTTTTTGAGATTTTATGTTGCAGAATTGATGTTGGATTGTCTTATATTATGTGAGTTCAATGGCAGTATAGAACATACATAGAGGAGATTTCCATTGTACCAGAAGAAGCATAAGTCCCAGACGGAGTTAGCGGCAGCCTTCTACGAAACATACAAGAAACGGATATACCAGATCGCACGGTATCTTTCGCCCGATGAAGATGCATGCAGTGAGCTGGTACAGGAAACCCTTTGCGCGTTACTGGATCATCTGGATTTGCTGGAGAGTCTGCATCCTGAGCAGATTGAAGTGTATATTGCGAGGACAATGCACAACATTAAAATCAATGCATATAGGAGGTCTAAGAAACTGTCTTTTGTCAGTTTCGAGGAAATGGACTCACAAAATCTATCAGGGAACTTGGATGAACAGATGGAGAATATGACGACGCATTTGGAGGTACTCCATCTCATGGAAAAGCTGTCGTTGGAGGACAGATTGCTACTGCGCGGGAAGTACATTGAAGGGAAATCGGCTCAAGAACTTGCAGAAATGCTGGGGTGCAAGCCGGATTCCATTCGCATGAAGATGCTGCGCGCTAGAAGACGGGCTTTTCATATTTTGCAGGAAAGGTAAGGTTTGTATCGGTGGACAACGAGATTCAAGACAAGTACATGGACGCAGTCCTTGCTATGCTAATGGACGAATACGCTGAGGCAGAAGCTGAGATGCTTTTACAGAACAGCAAAGATGAGATTCCAGAAGTAGAGATGCCAGAGGAACTGGACAGGAAGTGTCAGGCACTGATCCGAAAGAAATTTGTGCGGAAAAAGCGCCAGCATGCACTTGAGGCTTTGGGGAGAGCTTCCAAATGGGCTGCGGTCCTCACAATTATACTGCTGGGCACATTTTCTGCTCTGTTTTTGACGGTGGATGCAGTCCGAACGCCTGTGATTAACCTTTATCTAAAGAATATGGGGAATCATTCGGTCTTAACCATTGGACAACCGAGTCAGCAGTCCATGCAGGAAAGTCTGGGAGACGGATTCACAGATATTCTGGTTAGTAAATTGGCGGAATTGCTTCCAGCAGGGTACACTTTAGACGAAGGGTACTTCGATGAAAACGGTGTCGGCTTTGCATATTTTACAAACCGGGAGAAATCGGATATTAACCTCAACATTATGAATGGCAATTCCTTTTATGCGGTGGACACAGAAAATTGTGATATATGCGAGAGGCTTTCAGGAGAGGGAATCGAGGGTTACTACATAGAGAAGGGAGATCGAAAATCAGTGGTATGGCTGAATAATTCCGAAGGCAAAATCTACACATTGGCATCAGGCGCTTTAGGAAAGGACAGCCTTCTGCAAATTGCAAACACATTACAAGGGCTTGAAGACACAAATTCATAATAATGATCAGAAAGGAAATCTTATGAAACGTTTTGCTTCTTTTTTGCTCGCTTTTGTTCTGGTCTTTTCCATGGCAATTCCTGCATTTGCCACAGAGAATCCGCAGGTACAGCGTAGATTTAAGCATATCATTAGCTTTGGCACCAGCATTACGTACGGAGACTGGGGAATTGCCACATGCAGTTCGTCGGTCATAATTGATTCAGGATATAAGGTTAGTTTGACGCTGACGCTACAGAAATCGAGTGGAAATGATGTCTGGGAAGACGTGGAATCCTGGTCGTCAGAAGGAAATGCGGGAGCTGCGATTTCGGAGCGCCGTGCGCTTTACAGTAAATATAGCTATCGCGTTAAGGCTACAGCCACAGTGTATGACCTGAATGGGAACTGGATTGAAAGCGAGACCCAAATTGACTACTGACTTGCGATACGCCACCATTCTGCCGGATACGGCATTTCTGTGTGCTGCGGTGGTCGATTACTATTATTCCTGTGCTATAACCAATACATCCCTACAAAAACACTGACCCAAGACCCCGTGATGCATATATAGACGTTTCCCTCGAAAGGCGTCCATGAAAAATCCCTCATGCCGGTTTCGAAAGCCTTGGCGACCCCTTTTTAAAACGCGAACAGCGCAGGCGATTTCCAAGTCGCCTGCGCTGTTCTTTCCTGTGACACCGTTCTCCAACTTCCGCTATCAAAACATGACGGATATTGGAGAGCGGTGTCGTTTCTATTTGCTTTGTTCGGCAAGATTTTGCCAACAGTGTACTAAAAAGCAGAAATTCTCTGATTTGCACGAGAAATCATCGGTATTCTTACCCCCAATTCGTGCGCCTCCTTCTGAAATTTGAACTAACCTGTCAAATTTCAATGCTAAGGAGGTCTGCACTATGGCAGATAAGGAAATGTATTATGTGGCGAACAGCAACTCGGCTATCATTGAACAGGAGTTGTTTGACCAGGCAACAGAACTGCGAAAGGCTCGCAGAAAACCAGCAATTCAGGGACAAGCCAGATTCCTCGCAAGAAGATTGCGCTGTGGCTGCTGTGGCAGCTTACTTAGATCAAAGCAGGTCGGGGGGAAATGGTACTGGGTTTGCAGGACGCATGAGGAATCTATCAAAGCGTGTCCTCTGTTCCCGGTTTCCGAGACCGAAATATTTGGCGCTTTCCTTCGGCTTCACTTTAAGCTGAGAAACCACCCGGAAGTGCTTTATTTCCTGTTAAAGCAGGAACAGAGAATCCGGAACCGTCGGATGCTTTGGAGTCCTGCAGCCATTGAATTGAACAAGGAAATATCCGATATTTTAGATCAGAGTCATGCACTATCCTTGCTGAACGGGCAGAGGATGGTTGACCCTGATGTTTTTATAAGCAAAAACAATCAGCTGGCAGAGCAGCTCCGCCAAGCTAAGCAGCAGAAAGAGAAACTTCATAATTTGGAACACAATCAAGTCATCGATCAAACGCAGCAGTTACAGGAAACACTGCTGGCAGGGCCGGAGATTCTGGATGCTTTCGATGAGGAACTGTTCTGCGAGCTGATTGACAGAATCACAGTGCAGAGTAATACGCAAGTCCGCTTCCGGCTGAAAAACGGGCTGGAGCTGACGGAATCTATGGAAAGGACGGTGAGGTGATGGGTACAAAACGAAAGCTGCCATTTGGCTATAAAATGGAATCAGGGAGAATCGCTGTTGACGCTACGGAAAGCCACTGGGTGTCCCACCTGTTTTCCAGATACAATATGGGAGTCAGTATTCAGGAACTGGCGAATTTTATGAATGATACCGCAGTACGGTATGATCCCAATAAACCATGGAACAAAAATATGGTGGCGAGGATCCTGGCAGATACGCGGTATCTGGGAGAAAGTGGATTCCCGGTTTTGGTGGACGCTTCGGTTTTCTTGAACACGGAGGAAAAACGAAAGAAAAAAGCTCCTGCTGTGCAGAAGACGGAAGCACAGACCGTACTGAGAAGGAAGTGCGGATTCCGGATTACACCCCATATAGAGCACGAGGTGTTGTATCTGCTGAATTGCCTTACCCAGGATCCAGAGCGCATTGTAACACCACAAATACACCGTGCGCACTCCCAGAGGCTGGATACACTGAAATCCGAGTTGGAGGAACTCATCAGTCAGCTTCTGGTGGATGAAAACCGCACCCGTGAGGTGCTGCGGGAGATCGCCGCAGAAATGTATGCAGACATTGACCCCAGAGAGTACGAAACCCAGCGGCTGCGAAGGCTGTTTCAAAAGGAAGCGCCGCGCTCAGAGCTGGATGCCAATCTTATCGCAATGAGCATATCCGCTGTCATGGTGGACGGCAATGGGAATGTAAAGATCAGACTGAAAAACGACCACATTGTGGAAAGGGGTGAACAAAATGGATGATATTCGCAGGACGGTAACCGTCATACCGGCAAAACCGCAGATGGATCATCGGACGGTCATGCGGCAGCTGCGGGTGGCAGCTTACTGCCGGGTATCCACAGAGGAGGAAGAACAGCAGTCCAGCTATGAAGCGCAATGTACTTATTATACGGACAAAATCATGACCAATCCCGAGTGGACAATGGCAGGCATTTTTGCGGATGAGGGTATCTCGGGGACGTCCACCAAAAACCGGGATGATTTCAACAGGATGATCCGCAGGTGCCGCCAGAAGAAAATCGACCTGATTCTGACAAAGTCCATTTCCCGGTTTGCGAGGAATACGCTGGACAGCCTGAAATACATTCGTGCATTGAAAGGTATGGGAATCGGCATCATCTTTGAGAAGGAGAATATCAATACGCTGGAAACGGACACGGAATTGATTATCACCTTCATGAGTGCCTTTGCCCAGTCGGAAAGCGAATCCATCAGTGCCAATGTCCGATGGGGTAAGAGACAGGCTATGAAAGAGGGAAAAGCATCCGTTAATTTCAAGAAGCTCTATGGGTATTATCTGGATGACGAAGGAAATCCGCAGGTAAATTCAGATCAGGCAGAGGCTATCCGCAGCATCTATGATCAGTATTTGCAGGGAGCCAGTTTAAGAATGATCAAGCTAAGCTTGGAAGGGAAGGCGGTGCCGAATCCGACGGGCGGAGCAAAGTGGGATATTTCCCAGATCAGGAGCATCCTGGGAAATGAAAAATACTGTGGGGACGTTCTGATGCAGAAGACCTTTACACAGGACTGTATCAACAAAAAGGTTATAAAGAACACGGGACAGCTTCCCATGTATCTGATCCAGAATAATCACCCGGCAATCATCAGCAGGGAAATATATCGGGCGGTTCAGGCAGAAAAGACCAGGAGATCGGCATCTGCAAGTCCATCCAAAAAGATGTCCTCTACAGGCCGCTCCTGTTATGCCAGCAAGTTTGCCCTATCCGAGCGACTGGTGTGCGGGGAGTGCGGCACCCTGTATCGAAGGTGTACATGGAAGCGGGACGGAAAGGCGAGGGTCGTTTGGCGTTGCGTGAGCCGATTGGACTACGGAACAAAATACTGCCACCAGTCACCAACTATGGATGAAGAACCTCTGCAGCAGGCGATCATGGCGGCAATCAATTCCGTAATGGATTCCAAGGGGACAATCTGCAGTCAGATCACGGAAGCGGCAGTAGAGGAAACAGGGCTTCTTCCGGATTCCACCATGACACTGGGAGAAATCAACCGAAGGCTTGAGGAACTGGAAGCGGAATTCAACGTATTGCTCCAACAGCCTGACAGTGCGGCGAAGAACGCGGAAAAGTTTGGCAGTATTGCCAATGAGATGGCGTCGCTGAAAGAACAGCGTGAAAAAATTGCCGCCCGGCTCCGAAAAGACCAAGCGGTACAGTCACATGTGCATACGATGGAAGCGGCACTAGACGGAATGAGCCACCACATGCAGCGGTGGGACGAGGAAATGATCCGGCAACTGGTACATACGGTAAAAGTGATATCCATTGACCGTATCAAGGTGTACCTGTATGACGGAATGGAGATTGACCAGACAGTCAACCCTTGACAGACGGCGGAATCGTGGTATAATGAACATAGAAAAGGGCGCTGCCGATAGACGGTTAGCCCCCTAGTTGATTACAAGAAGTAAACCGCACTAGTTGGGGCTGGGGCGGTTTACTTCTTTTTTATGATCGTAATGATCAAACTGGCAAAGGTGATGAGAACCATGAGCAGCTGGAACAGTTCCTCATATGTAACAACATTCACATCTACCACCCCCTTCCAGTCAGGACAGGGGGTAAAGAAGGATCACCCCCTGAAAGAGGGGGATAACCGCCTACCGTGTTATGGCAGCGCCCGGTTCTCGAAAGAACCACATTTATTCTACCAAAATGTGACATAGAAGTCAAAACATATTTTCGATATGCCAGCTGTTTTTTGCGGTTGGCTTTTTGCTTTGGAGGAGGTGTATAGCGAATCAGGAGACAAACGAATTAACTATGGGCAGCTTGTTCGATGGGATCGGCGGCTTTCCTCTGGCGGCGGTGCGGAATGGCATCCGTCCGGTATGGGCAAGTGAGATTGAAGCTTTTCCTATCGAGGTGACAAAGCTGCGGTTTCCCAACATGGTTCATGCTGGGGATATCACAAAACTAAACGGAGCGGAGCTGCCGCCAGTAAATATCATATGTGGGGGCAGCCCATGTCAGGATCTCTCAGTGGCCGGAGCCAGAGCCGGTCTGGCCGGTGCGCGCTCCGGCCTTTTTATGGAACAGATTCGGATCATAAAGGAAATGCGGACAGCGGAGAGAGAACGGGGCCGGACCGGCGCCGACATCCGTCCCCGCTGGATGTGCTGGGAGAATGTGCCAGGCGCCTTTTCGAGTGGAACTCCGAAGTATGAGGATTTTCGGATCGTGCTGGAGGAGATCGTGCGCATCTCTTTTCCCGACGAGGTCATCCCAAGCCCCTATCCCGGTTCATGGCCTGATGCGGGCGAACTCAGAGCGGGAGATGAGTTCTCTTTGGCATGGCGCTGCTTGGACGCACAGTATTGGGGCGTTGCGCAGCGTCGAAAACGCATTTTTCTCCTTGCTGACTTCGCTGGGCTGCTTGCACCGCAGCTTTTATTTGATGTTTTTGGTGAGGAGGAAAACTGCGAGGAGGAGGTCACTTAAATGTATCGCTGCGATTTGAACGGACAACTGACGATGCTCGAGACGGGAGCGCCCGAAAAGGATGCCGAATCGCAAAAGCGCAGGCCCCAAAAGCAGGATTCCGAACTGGTCTC
>ENA-ORMR01002550-ORMR01002550.1-human-gut-metagenome-genome-assembly--contig:-NODE-2550-length-11102-cov-3.423463_pt1 | contig 11102 bp, 10 predicted proteins | sample MGYA00242107_ERZ509003 | MGnify/ENA primary metagenome ERZ509003 (study PRJEB26280, sample SAMEA2338699) | human gut metagenome | biome: human gut; feature: human-associated habitat; material: faeces... | reverse complement strand
TATCCGTAACATTTAAGGGCAAACAGTATCGACGCACGACAAAAGAGTCGACTTTGGTAAAGTTCTGGAACCCCCAGCGACAGAGGGTTCGGGTGTGTCGTGAAAACAGATTGGCGAATTGCACGAATGATGCGTTGGAGCTGTGGTGCCAAGCTGCCCAACGAGCTGAAGTGTACTTTAAGAAAGGTTATACGATTCCATCTTCGCGAGACTTTTTCGAGGTCGTGGATGAAGAGTATTACAAAGCCTTAGAGCGACCTGTTCCGTCAATAAATACTCCGGAGTCCCCCTCTGGCTATTACTCTGATTATTTTGAGCGTTATATTGCCCGCTATGCCGATGCGAGGTCGATAATAACGATCCGGCATTACCGAACAGTCCTGAATAAGCTGAAGCAGTATGAAAAGATGATTCGGTGTCGTTTGCAATTTGAAGATATCAATATCAATTTCTATAATCAGTTCCGGATCTGGATATATAGGCAGGGATATTCGGATAATTATTTCGGCAGTCTTATCAAAGTGATCAAACAGGTTTATAGGGAGGCCCGGGAGGTGGATCACCTGCATAATTTGAATGGCACAGCTCATAAAAATTTTATCACGGTAGCAAAAGAGAGTGATCCTGTCTATCTTTCGGTTGACGAACTGATGAAGTTGTATAGATTGAGAATCACAAAAAACACAGTATTGAATGAGTGGCCGGATCTGTGCGGAGAGAAAGCAGTCAGGCAGCGCATAGCTACATGTGAACTGGTACGGAACCGGTTTCTTATCGGGGCATTTTCGGGCATGAGGGTGTCTGACTTTAGTCGTTTCAGCGAGTCAAATATTGTTGATGGGATGATTATGATGCGTACCCGTAAGACAGATACCCCGATTGCGATTCCACTTCATCCCGTGATACAAAGAATCCTCGAGAGCGATTTTGACCTGTCAAAAACGATTTCAGACCAGAAAATGAATGTCTATATCAAAGTGGTGGCGAAAATGGCAGGGATCGACGAAAAAGTGACAATTTGCGAACATCGAGGGGGCGAGTTAAAAGAGATTAGGGTCGAGAAATATACTTTGATCTCTACGCATACTGCTCGCCGATCTTTCGCCACGCACCTCCAGCGTTCCAAAGTTCCGCTTACTGCGATTTCCAAGGCCTTGGGGCATAAGAAGGTTACTACGACAATGCGTTACCTGCGATTGGGGGTGGATGAGAATGCTGCTATACTTGCGGGAAGTTCCTTTTTTAAGGATTTTGAAGGGGAAGAGTAATTCAATTTATCCTACATTTTATCCTACACAAAAAAAAAGGACGCTGATTATCAGCGTCCTTTGGTGCCCAGGACAGGAATTAATTTGTGAAAACATATGCAAATAACTAAAATTTGAATATATTTATAATATGTTGAAATATAGTATATTAAAATGATATACTATGAAATGTATTTTGTCTGTTTTTAGCTGTTTTGCAAAAATGCGGACACGGTGCGGACGCAAAAGTATTGCTGTATTCGAATCTAAATCATATCTTTGTAGAGCATAAAATGAGGATGTATGGCAAAAGTTACATATGTTTTGGCGCAAGGGGAGAACAGCGCGGGAGAATCGCAAGTTAATTTCCGTGTCTATGTTTCCCGCGAATTGCGTGTACGTGTGCCGTCCGGCATTTGGGTCGATCGGAAACGTTGGGGAAAGAAAAACGATATCAATATTCCGAACATACCGGGGGAGGAGCGCGATGCGCTGTTGGCAAAGCGGGCGAAATTGAAAGAATTGGTCGATGTAATTGAGACCTCGGTCGAGGCGGCAGACGATAAATCGACCGTTACGCGCGAGTGGCTCGAAAAGTTGATCCGGCGCACTTTGCGGCCAAAGACGGCGACTTCCGTTGAGGAAAAGAAAATAGGCTTTTTCCCGTTGACGGATGAATACCTCGCTACGCATAAATTGTCCGAATCGCGTGTCAAGCATTTCAATGTCTTGGTGCGGACGTTGAAGCGGTATGAGTTGTATCGTAAACTGTCGAACCGACGGTTCGTGCTGGACGTACACACCGTATCTCCGACGACACTTGATGATTTCGGGGCATTTCTGATGAAAGAACCGGAGATTTTCGACGAACATCCGGAGTTGTACGACGAGGTGCCGTATGCCCGGCCGAAGGTGAGGAAGAATCTGCCTGTGAAGCGCGGCCCGTACCTCAATGCTGCGGGAGAAACGGTAATTCCCGGCCGTCCGAAAGAGCGGGGCATGAATTACGTTTCGGATATGTTGATTCGTCTACGGTCGTTTTATGTATGGTTAAATGATAACGGACATACCTACAATGATCCGTTCAAGCAGTACAAGATTGCGGAGATTGTCTACGGTACGCCTATCTATATTACGACCGACGAACGCAAACAGTTGGCCGAAGCGGATATGGGGGATGACAAGCAACTGGAAACGCAACGAGATATTTTTGTTTTCCAATGCATGATCGGCTGCCGGGTGAGCGACCTTTATAAGATGACCTATGCCAATATCATCGGCGATTGCATCGAATATGTTCCCCGCAAGACGCGAGACGACCGAGTGGTGACGGTCTCGGTGCCGCTGATCGGTGCTGCGAAAGAACTGATTCGTAAATACCTCGATGAGAACCGCGGAACATTGTTTCCATTTATTTCGGAGCAAAAATATAATGTCTATATCAAAGCGGCGTTCCGTAAAGCGGGACTGACGCGCATGGTGACGACGATCGACCAGCGGACGCGGCAGAATGTTCAGGTGCCGATCTGCGACCTTGCTTCGTCGCACATGGCGCGCCGGACATTCATCGGGAATGTTTATAAAAGCGTGAAAGACCCTGCGATCGTGGGAGCGATGTCCGGGCATAAGGACGGCAGCCGGGCGTTCGCCCGTTACCGCGATATCGACATGGATATAAAACGGGATGCAGTGAGTGTGTTGGAGTAGAATTTGTTTTGTCGATAAATTTGTATAAATTTACGACAGATATATGTGTGTAAATAGATGCAAGCAATAGAGGATAAGATACTTAATAAGATAAAGAAGTGCGGACGGGGTAAGCTGTATTCCGCATCCGATTTCGCTGTATACGGATCGGCTGTATCGGTTGCGAAGGCATTGGAACGGCTTACTCGAAAAGGCGGTTTGGTCCGTATTGCAAGGGGCCTCTATTGCTATCCCAAAATCGATAGAAAGTTTGGAATGGGCATACAATACCCGACCATCAATGAAATCGCTGAAAAGGTAGCTCGGCAGAGCGAAGCCCGAGTTGTTCCGACGGGTATGCACGCATTGAATGTATTGGGATTGTCTGCCCAGGTACCGATGAACTATGTGTTTTATACCGACGGCAATTCCCGGACAGTTAATTTGTTCAACGGTCGCAAATTGCGATTCAAGCGTGTGGCGCTTAAAAATTTGGCCTATCAGAATAAAACGCTGATGCTTGCCGTGTTCGCTCTGAAGGAGATCGGTCGGCCGCAGGTGACGGAGGAGCACACCGCCCAACTGAAGACGATATTCGCCCGGATTCCGAAGTCGAGCATTCTGCCCGATCTGCGGTTGGTGCCGGCCTGGATTCGTAAAATCATTATGTCGTTCTATGAAGAATAATTTTTGGACGTTTTCCGACGAGCAGAAAAGTATGTTCGTTGCACAGACGAGCGAGCGTGTCGGGCTTCCTCCGCAGGCTGTCGAGAAGGACTGGTGGGTGACGATGACGCTGAAAGCCCTGTTCGAATCGTCGTGCCGGGACTTCATCACCTTCAAGGGCGGTACGTCGTTGAGCAAGGGTTGGCATGTCATAGAACGCTTCTCGGAGGACATCGATATTGCAATCGACAAGTCCTTTTGGAGAATTGCCGGGGACAACAAGTCGCAGCGCGATCGGATTCGGAAACTTTCGCGGGCCTATATCGAGCAGCGGCTCGTTGCGGAAATGCAGGCATTGCTGGAAGGATATGGGGCTTCCGATTTTGAGTTGCGTGCCGTTCCGGCGCAGGACTCCGATGCCGATCCGACGCTGGTGCTGTTGCCGTATCGAAGCATTTATGCGAATATCGAGTATGTGGAATCGCAAATCCGGATCGAATTCAGCTGCCGGTCGATGAAAGAACCGCGTGAGCGGATCGAGATTCGTCCGCTGATTGCCGAGGCATATCCCGATGTATTCGGAGAATTGGTGTTCCCGATTTATGCGGTCGTGCCGTCACGGACGTTTTTGGAGAAAGCGTTTTTGCTGCATGAAGAGTTTCAGAAAGAGAATCCGCGCGTCGAGCGAATGACACGCCATCTGTACGATTTGGAGCGGCTGATGGATACGGATTTCGGAAAGGCAGCCTTGGCCGATCCGAAAATGTATGTCGAGATTGTCAGGCATCGCAGCATATTCAATACGATTCGCGGAGTCGATTATCGGACGCACCATCCGAGCCGGATCGATTTTATTCCGCCCGAAAAATTGGCGGAGGTATGGCGCAGGGATTATGAGCGGATGCAGGAGTATTTCATCTATGGAGATTCGCTGCCATACGATCGACTGATCGCGCGGATGGCGGAGTTGCGGGATCGGTTTCGGAAAGTTGTAATGGAGGATGATTTTTTCAGCGAATCGTAATTATGAATCCCGAGTATTATTTCCAGAAAGGTCTTCGTCTGATCGTGGCAAGCGCCGTGATTTTTGCTTTGATCGTTTTGTTCAGCGCCATGGTTTCGCGGGGATTTCCGCTTTGGCTGGCGCTTGTTTTGCTTGTCCCCGCAGGACTTGGCGTGACCGGATTTTACTTTTTCAGCGTGGGCAGTTCGGCGGATCTTTCGGAGCGTTTTTTTCGTCGTTTTGGGTGTAGTCAGCCGAGAGGCGAAGAGAAAACAACGACAGAAGGAGTCGGTTCCGAACAGCGGTGTGAAAGAAGCCCGGACGCGATCGTGCCGGAATCCGCCGTTGTTTCTGCCGATCCGGTTCCGGACGATCGGATTCTCGAAAATGCACTCGCCACCGTCTACGAATATACCGATAAGGATTTGGGCGATGCCGTTGACGGGACGAATCGGCAAATTTTGCGACGACGTTTGCTTTATTTGGCATGTATGGCGCCTGTTCCGAATGATGTGCCGCAGGTTCGGCTTCGGCATGATCGGGTGAGCTATGGGGATTTGTGTCACTACGGTTGGAACGTCTGGAATGCTTTTAAGGGCGCGACCAATCGTTTTTATGACCAGACCGAATTGGCGGAATGGCTGAAAGCGAGCTTCGAGTCTTTGGCCAAATACAATACGAAGACGTTGCGGGCCAAGCTTCGGGCGACGGACGGAGGTTATCGCATCCGATTGATCGATAATCTGAAAGAATATATCCAAAAATAAAGAGCTGTATAAGGATGAGATATTCCCTGCACCCGGTCGGTGCAGGGAATTTTCTTTCTGTTGTCATGTAATTGCAAAATGCTGGTAAGTAGCAATATCTGAAATTGTTTGCCGGTGCAAATGCGGTGATTCGATTGCAAAAACAGGTGCAGGAAAAGCACCTGTTATTTTCGTCGCCGGACCTGCTGTTCGGGTTCGGTTAAATTATCGTATTATGGACTTAAAACAATTGAGTGAGCTGGGCGGTGAAGTGAATGTGACCGTCCGTCTGGAAGATCTCCGGCAATGGCACAAGGAGTTGACGGCAGTCGCGTCGCCGCCGTCCGTAATGCCGGTTCCGCAACACGCGGGCGAATTGTACACGCGAAAACAGACCATCGCGTTGTTGGGTGTCGATTCCTCTACGTTGTGGCGATGGGCCAAGAGCGGTTATCTTGTTCCCGTGGAGTACGGCGGGCAGCGCCGTTATCGCGTGGCGGATGTGCAACGGATTCTAAACGGAGACAGCTATGCCCGCTAAAACAGTGAAAAGAGAAAGCCCCTACCTGCGCGTGGGAACGACCATCTACAAGCGGGTCCGGCAGCCGTTGAGCAGCGGCCGGAGCGTCGAGACGCTCATCCCGTGGAATGTCGAGACCTTGCGTCAGGACTACGGGAAAAGCTATCTGGCCCGCATTCCGAAATACGACGGCTTCTGCACGGTTCCTGACCACACGAACTACCGCCGGGAGATCGACGGTTTCCTGAACCGTTACGAGCCGATTCCCTTTCAGCCCGCCGATGGCATCTTTCCGCACATCCACGACTTTTTCGCTCATATCTTCGGCGAGCAGGTCGAACTGGGGTACGATTATCTGCAACTGCTCTACCTGCGCCCCTTGCAACGGCTGCCGGTATTGTTGCTGGTGTCGGATGAACGCAATACGGGAAAGACAACCTTCCTCAATTTCTTAAAGTCGATCTTCGGCGGAAACGTTACCTTCAATACCAACGAAGATTTCCGTTCGCAATTCAATGACGACTGGATGGGCAAACTGCTGATCTGCGTGGACGAGGTGCTGCTCAACCGCCGCGAGGATTCAGAGCGAATCAAGAACCTATCGACCGCTCGCAGCTACAAGGCTGAGGCGAAAGGCCGCGACCGCCGGGAGGTGGAGTTTTTCGGCAAGTTCGTCCTCTGCTCCAACAACGAGCGCAATCCCGTCCTGATCGAGGCTGCGGAAACCCGCTACTGGGTGCGGCGCGTGCCGCCGCTCCCGTATGACGACCAACACCTGCTGGCCAAAATGCGGGCCGAGATACCGGGGCTGCTCTTCTACCTACAACAACGTACGCTCTCGTCATACGAAGAGAGCCGCATGTGGTTCGCGCCCCGGCTGCTGGTCACCGATGCGCTGCGGCGGATCGTACACTACAACCGCAGCAAGACCGAAACCGAAATGCTGTCGATCATCCGCGACATTATGGAGGCCGAAAACCTTGCGGAGTACCGGTTCGACGTGAGCGATATGGTCAATATGCTGGAGATACGCGGCATCCGTGTTGACCATCCCTCCGTGCGGCGGATTCTTGCCGAAACTTGGCAGCTGCGGCCCGCACCACCGACTTACTACCAACGCTATACGATTACCTACAACGGCGAAACGCAGCGGCAGGACAGCAAGACAGCACGTGTCTATACCGTCACGCGGGAACAGCTCGGCGGATTGCTGAACGATGCAGCGATGTAAGAGTGTTGAAAAAAGAAGGTAGCTTTCTTATTTTCACAATCTTACATTTCTTACAAATCCTCTTACAAAGTCTTACGGGTTCTTACGGTCTTACAGCGCCGGATGCCGTGTAAGAGATATGTAAGACGCCAACCTTTTCTTTCACTGGATTTTACACTTTTTCTCAACAAATTTACGGAAAAAATGACTGTCATACCATACAGCAACCGGATTTCCATCCGTGATTTTCTCGCCCGGCGGGGCATTCAGCCCAAATACGAACGCAACGGTTACGGCATGTATCTTTCACCCCTGCGGGAAGAACGCACGCCGAGTTTCAAAGTGGACTACGTGCAAAATCTCTGGTACGACTTCGGACTGGGCGAAGGCGGTACATTGCTCACCCTCGTGATGCGGTTGGAGCGGTGCGACAGCCGCGAAGCGGTCCGACGGCTGCAAAACGGTGAAAAAAGGGACGCCGGTTCCGTTTCTCTTTCACCGGGTGTTGGCGAGCGTCCAGCTGTCGGAGGGCCCTTGCCGGTCTTGCGTCCGGCCGCCGTCCCCGCGCTCCGGATCCTCTCCGACGCTCCGCTTCGTCATCCGGCATTGGTCGGTTATCTCGCCTCGCGCGGCATCGTCCCGTCGGTCGCCGCTGCATTCTGCCGCGAGGTTCGCTACGAGGTAAACGGCCGCGCCTTTTTCGCCGTCGGGTTCCGCAACGATGCCGGAGGGTGGGAGCTCCGCTCCGAGCGGTTCAAAGGCGGCTCCTCGCCCAAACATATCACCACCATCGACAACCGTTCCGATACGGTAATCGCTTTCGAGGGATTTATGGATTTCCTCGCTTATCTCTCGCTGAAATACCCCGAACGACTGCGCATCGACGCCGCGGTTCTGAACTCGGTCGTCAACCTGCCCAAAGCCGTTCCGTTTATCTCCCGGCATCCGGTGATTCACGCCTTCTTCGACAACGACGAGGCAGGACGCAAGGCAACTGCCGATCTGATCCGTCTTTGCCCCCGCAGCGAGGTAATCGACCAAAGCAGTTTTTACAGCGGGCACAAGGACGTAAATGACTATCTAACCGCCCGCATAAAAGGCCGAACACAAAAGCCTTCGACACAGAAGAACGCTTCCGAAACAAAGGCTGTTCAGGCTCTTCGGAATAATCTGCAAGCCCCGAAAGCAGAAATCGCGGCGATCGAGCCTCCGCGTCGGAAAGGGGTAAAGATTTAAGGAAGGCAAGGTTGTGTTTTCGTAGACGAAAACTGCGCCTTCCCCGCTGGCCGGCGTAAAATCCCGCTGGTCTGAACAACCTATATAGCATGAACAATCTATCGAAACAACCTGTCATGGAAACACCGAAGAAAACATACAGCAAACAGGGCGGTCGGCCGAAAGTCGGCATCGGCCGCATCTGCAAATACGTCGTCAGCACACGACTCAGCCCCGAACGGAAACTCCGATTCTCGGCCCTTTGCCGCGAGGCCGGGCAACCGCCGGCCGAAGTCCTGCGCCAGCTGATCGACCGAGGAACGGTGAGGGCGCGGATCACCCGTGAACAGCTGGATTTCATGGCCCAACTCAAGGGCATCGCCCGAAATCTGAACCAACTGACCCGGCTGGCCAATGCCAAAGGTCTGGCGGCTGTCAGGGTACGGCATGCGGCGATCGTCACGGCCATCGAAAAACTCCTGAAGCAGATATGCGATGGTCGGTAAGGTCATATCCGCTTCGTCCTTTTCGGGGACGGTAGGCTACGTGATGAAAGAGGAATCCCGGATACTGGAAGCTGAAGGCATTACGCCTCCGGAAGTGAAGGACATGGTGCAGGACTTCAAAGACCAGACCTTATTGAATCCGCGGCTGAAAAACACCGTCGGGCATATCTCGCTGTCTTTCTCACCCAAGGACGCTCCGCGGATGACCGACGCCCTGATGACGCAGATCGCAAAGGAGTACATGCAGAAGATGGGCATCACCGATACGCAATACCTATTGGTGCGCCATCTCGACCAGCCCCATCCGCACTGCCATCTGGTCTACAACCGGGTCGGGAATAACGGGCAGACCATTTCGGACAAGAACATCAAGCTCCGCAGCGCCAAGGTATGCCGGGAGCTGACCGAGAAGTACGGATTGTATCTCGCACCGGGAAAGGACGACGTACGGCGGGAGCGGCTGCGCGAACCCGACAAGACCAGATACGAAATCTACGATGCGATCAAAAGGTGTCTGCCCCGATGCGCCGGATGGAAAGGGCTGGAGAAGCAACTGGAAAAACAGGGCATCGGCATCCGTTACAAGTATTGCGGTTCGACTGACCGCAAACAAGGGGTTTTGTTCTCGAAAAACGGCTTCGAGTTCTCCGGATCGAAGATCGACCGGGCTTTCAACTTTACGAAACTCGACAACCGGTTCAACAATATTCAACAACAAACCCAACACCGGGCAACGCTCTTCGGGAACCTCTCGGCGGCGGCAGGCAATTACCGTTCGGCATTTGCCGGGCTGTTCGGAGGCATGGGCGGCAGCAGTGCACGCGAAGAGCCGCCAACGGTCAATCTCGGAAAAGCCGGGGGTATTCCGCTGTCGCCTACCGATTCGCCCGGCGGAGTGTCGGCCGGGCAGTTGCAACGCAAACCGGGAGAAAGCCCCGAAGAGCATATAGCACGAATCACGGCGCTGCTCGATGCCGCGGCCGAGGCGATGGCCATAGCTGCGATGGAACACCGACGCAGACTCGAAGAACAGAAAAGAAGAGCCAAAATGAAACTGTAACCTTAAAACCGAGAAACCATGAACGACGAAAATAAGATCGACCTCTCGATTGAGATGTATGAAGACCTCAAGGAAACGCTTGTCAAAGCTATCAAAAACGCTAAAGCAGGCGGCGCAGGAAACACAGGTTTGGATAATATCCAGCTGGAACGGATCGAACGGCTGATAGAGGCCGCGGAACGCTCGCAAGGGCAGATCGCACAGCAGCTCGAACAACTGCAACGGAATACGGCCTTGTCCGGAGCAAAAACCGAGCAGATGCAGGAATTTACCGACAGATACAACGCGTTGCTGGCGCAGTTAGCGGGGAGACTGGAGGTGATCGACAAGGAGAACCGAACAATAATTACTGAAATTCTAAATTTCAAAAAGTCTCTATCCGAGTTCAAAAACGAAGTTGATACGACAAAGTTCGAAAAATTATCCAACCATACATTATGGGAAATGAAAACCCAGATACGCTATCTCAAACAACCACCTATTGTTCTGAGAACGATCGTATTTCTAACAGTATTATCAATTCTAACAATATTGGCAACCGGGTATTTATATAGAGATCGGAACGAATGGCGGGGCGAAGCTACATATTGGTATAAACAGAACGACCAATATAAAACGACACAGACTAATAAAAAATAAAAACATTTTTTATTACTGGTAAATTTTGTATCTTTGCCACGCAAAGGTTCGGAAAGAAGGCCATATAGCCTCCGACCGATTAAAAGGGAATGCCGTGAAAGTCGGCAACAGTTCCCGCTGCTGTAAGTTCCTGTCCGGAAACGGACACATGAGGGATCGACAATCTCAGCCACTGGTGAAAACCGGGAAGGCGTCGTAACCGGAATAAGTCAGAAGACCTGCCTTGCATGACAGATTGGTTTCGCAGCCTGCGGAGAATGGGCGTGAATCGATAATGCATGTAAAGCACTTTTCCATTTTGTTTCGTTGCATTACGGCTGTGGAATCAATGGTTACCGAACAAACTATTGATACCAAGCGCATAATGAAGCAATTCTACCTTTCGATCCTATGTCTCACATTTATTGCGGGGGGGGGAATTTCCACAGCAGTTCAGGCATCCGATAAAGCCGATTCCACCACGAACCGGCGTTACGTCGGAAAACTGAACAGTATCCAGAAAATCAACGAGGTCATCATCGTCGGCACCCCCGTCATCCCCAAATACCGCGAAGTCATCCCCGCACAGGTCCTCAAAGACGTCGATCTGCAACGGCTGAACAGT
>ENA-ORMR01002548-ORMR01002548.1-human-gut-metagenome-genome-assembly--contig:-NODE-2548-length-11110-cov-3.424785_pt1 | contig 11110 bp, 13 predicted proteins | sample MGYA00242107_ERZ509003 | MGnify/ENA primary metagenome ERZ509003 (study PRJEB26280, sample SAMEA2338699) | human gut metagenome | biome: human gut; feature: human-associated habitat; material: faeces... | reverse complement strand
TTAATTCTTCGTAAATTTGAACACCTACATTAATTATATTTATAATATCTAAAAATTCTTCTTTATTTTGTTCCACACATATTATTTTATCATTAAATCTTTTTTCAAAGTTTTTAAAATCACATTTATTTTCAGCATCAAACATAAGGTTGATTGCTATATTAGAAAAAGTTTTTATACGTTCTTCTAAATTATCTAAATTAAATAAAGATATTCCTGGTGAAAGCAATTCTAAAAGCATCGCTTTATCTTCTTTATCATAATCATAGCAAATTACAGAATATTTAGAGTTATAATGTTTTATTGCATAAACTTCACTAATTAATGTTGTACCAGGAGTTATTTTTAAAACAACATCTCCATATTGTCTTGACTTAGCCAAAAATACCAGATTCATAGTTAATTTATTTGCCAATCTGATATCTTCTAACTTATATTGATTTATATATTTTTTTATTAATCTATCAATATTATTTAACCATTTAATACCATCTTTATGATAACGATTAATAATAGATTCTTTAAATTTCTCTGGCAAAGTTATCATTAAACTGCACACCACCTTTGAATAAAAAATAACATATTTAATTTTATTTTGTCAAATTATTTTATATTAGGTTATTATAAAAAGCAACTAGCTACATTTCTTTCTCATCTTCAAACCAATCAAAACTACTAGAATTAGCTTTCTTCATTGCATATTCTTTCATAGCTTGTTTTGATAAAGTTCTATATCTTCTAATTCTTCGTTTAGGTTTATTATTTACTTGTGAGTCAGAAACCAGATTGCTGATAGCAACAATCCCACCAAGAATGTTACTAATCCCGTTTTCCATTTTACTCCTGTAATTTTCTCTTTCTGCTCTTCTTCCGTTTGCTTCAAATCTTGCTTCAGATAATAAAACTGATCTTTGATTTTCTCTTCCACCAATTTTTTCATCTGTTCGTTCATTTGGATATTGTCCCTTGATATACTTTCCTGTGTATCTATAAGTTTCTTTTTCATCTGTGCTATATCTTCTTTCATTTTCATATTCCATTCGTACAAATCTTGTAGCACTATTGGCTCTATTAGATAATAGTTCATCTTTACTACTGATGGAATTACTTGACTTTCCTGTATTATTTGATTGTTCTTCTTTAATTCTTCTAAATCCATTTTCCATTACTCCTTTTGTATATTCTTCTTCATATAATTTATTATCTCTACATTTATATCCTTCAGGTGTTGTATATGTAATATATTTTCTAGTATCAATCCAATTAACTTGATAACCTAACTTATTCATTGATTTTATAAATTCCTCTTTGTCACTACTTTCTGCTAGAGATAAATCTATTGCATTTATCAATTTAAATTTCCAACTCTTACCTTGTTCAGCAACTCTATATTCATTTCTTTTTATGTATTGTGTATTTTCTTTTTTAGGTATAACTGAAGCTCCTATCTCCAAACACAACTTGTCTGAATAATCTTTTAAATCTTGTAAATCCTTTTTACTCATTTGAATTTTATATCCATTTTCAAATGAAACTGAATTTACAACTAAGTGATTATGCAAATGATTTTTATCAATATGTGTTGCAACTAATACCTGGTATCCATTGAATTTTTCTGCTAATTTAATACCTGTATTATGAACTTGTTCTGCAGATAAATAATCTTTAGGATCAAAAGATTGAATAATATGTATATATTGTCTGCCATTATTTTTGTGATATAAATTTTTTGTATATAACATTTCTTCTAAACAGCTCTCAGCTAAGCAATCTTTTCCTGTAATTAAATTTGCATTTGTTTTCTTATCTTGTGTAACATAGTTTATGATTCTTTTTATGTTTGCTTTTGAACTAATTGCTTCAATAATTGCCATATGTTATTCACTTCCATTCGCAGTTCTTTCAAGTCAACTACTGTGATTATTTTTTCATTTGAAAGTCTTGTTAACTGATTTATATTATTTCCTATTCTTCTAAGTTCTGCATCTACTTTATCTAATCCATTTACAATAATAATTTTATCTTTTAAACAAGAACTTACAATAAATTTTGTAATTGTCATATTACATTTCTTTGCTTTTGATTCAATTATACTTTTTTCTTTTTCTGTTAATCGTATATTTATTTTCTTATCTTTGGGCATTGTATTCCTCCTTGATTTTCCCTAAAACAAATTAAAGGGGGTTGGGTTCTCCCAATTTTGCAAGCTCTATTTGTAGTACTTGTACTTACAAATAGGAAGCTTGCAATACTATATATTTGATATTCTAATTACTGCTATTTACAAAATTTAATTGGTTATTATTTAAATAGTTATTTACTTTTTCAAGTTCATCTTCTTTGAATTTATTGAATACTGATGTATATGTATTTAAAGTTACACTTACATCTTTGTGTCCCATTAGTCTTTGTAAAACTACTGCAGTCATTCCTGCTTCAATACATCTTGTTCCATAAGTATGTCTTAAACAATGTGTACTAATGTCTTTAGAGTTTACATTTAATTCTTCTTTAAAAATTCTTTTAAGTTCTTCATTAATTGCTGATGTTCTTATATAACTATCATTATTTGTAAATATTAAATTGTGTAAATTTTCATTTGTATATTTTAGTTGCTCTTCGAAAATAGACGTTAAAAAATCTGGTATAGGTAAAGTTCTATTACCTGAGTATGTTTTTGTCTTATTTCCTAAAATAATCGCAAATTCTTTGTCATTTGTGAGTGTCCTCTTAACATATAAAACTTTATTTTTTAAATCAATATGTTCTTTGCTTAATGCCAACACTTCTCCAATTCGAAGTCCCATATACATTTGGATTAAAAATATATTTTTATATGGTTGTTCTTCTATCGGAACTTTATTTAAATATTGTGTAAATTCCTTTTGTACATTAATTTCTAAGGCTTCCACAACTTTGGTTTGCTTATTACTTTTTGGTTTTATAACTTCATACATTGGGTTATAAGAAATGTATCTTTTGATTTCTGCTCTGCGATATGCTTGTACAAATTGTTCATAAAGTTTCTTAATATATGAATCACTTAAATCTTTTACAGAATTTAAAAATCCTTGAATATCATCTTTTGTTATATCTTGTATTTTCATATCTCCTATTTTGCTATTTTTAATTTTATTGATAGTCCATTTTAATCTAGCATATTGACCACCTGAAATTGTATTAGATGCAAGTTTTTCTTCTCTTATATCTTCCATTATTTTTACTAATTCAATTCCATTTTTCTCCACATACATATCATTATTCATTTTATATTTAATGTCATTTAATTTATTTAAAACCTCTTTTTGAGTTTTTCCATATACCGATTTTCTAATGGCTTTTCCTTCTGAAGATATTCCAGAAACATATTGACCTATCCATCTTTTATTTTTCTTATCTTCAAATATTGTACCTTCGCCATTTCCTCTTCTTCTCTTTTTCTTCATAATCTTGACCTCCTATTTTGCAAGTTCATTTATTAAACTTGAAATGTAATATTCTATTATATTTTCGATTTTTTTACCTTTTAAAATGTTACCAAATACTTTCTCCAGTATCGGTAAATTAACTTTTTCTAATAGTTCAGCTTGTTTATTGTCACATAACCTTTTTATTGCTAATTGATATAATTTTATTTGTGTTAGTAGATTTTCTGGCAGATATTCTGTGTTTTGAATATATATTTTCTTTTGATTGAAAATCGCATTGTATTCTGTTGTTTCCTCTTGAACTAGTTTTGCTTTATTTAATTTTAAATTAATTAACTTTAATCTATCATTCAATCCATCACTTTCTATATCTTCATCTATCTCTATATCTAGCTCTTTATCTATCTCTTGTGGACTATATGGTGGACATTGTCCACTTAATAATTTTTGCTTTTCTCTCTGTTCTCTTTTTTGTTTTGCCCAACCAGTTTCACTACCTACCATATTTTTAAATCCTGCTATTTTTAAGCAAATTCCATCATCTGTATATATTAAATTTAGTTTTTTAAATAATTCCATAGCTACAATAACAGTATCTTTACTAAAATATTTAGTATCTCTTGCTATCTTATCTGGATCATATGTAATAATCATTTCTCCAACTCTTGATGCTAATTCACCATTATTATTAGCAGTTTGTAAACATAGCATTTGGTATAGAACTATATATTGACAGCCATCTTTTTGTGATAATAAAAAATCTATTTCAGCTAAATTAAAGAAATCTGTTTTTAATTTTATCCAATAATATCTCTTTGTTTTTTCCATATTTTACTCGCTTTCTAGTATTTCTACTTAATTTTCTATTGTTAAATATAAGGAAAAATGATATACTATTCTTATAAAGATTGCGAATATCTTTATGTGGCATTTGTGCAAAAGTCTGCTCGCTAAAGTGTGCTTTTGTATAAATGCTTTTTATATTTCTCATATAACATCAATCCTTTTTTCCATCTTCCATAAAATATAGGCTATCTTTTGTATTTTTCTAGTTTTGCCTATATTAACAGATGGGAAATCCGCACGATTAAATATTTCGTTTGTTTTGTTTTCCCCCATATATAAATCTTTTGCTACATCTTTTACAGTTAGCATTTTAAATGGGTCATCTAAGCTTTTTATAGCTTGTTTTACTAATTCCTTCTTAAGTTCTTCACTAAAACTTTCATTCATAAATTTGTCCTCCTTCGAAATTTATCAATCCATTTTGGATACTCGATAAGTAAAAAAATAAATCTTATATTTATATTTTCACTTTTAATTGCATTCCTCCTTTCAATTTATCTATATCCGTTTTGGATATTTATATAATAATCCAAAATGGATACAATGTCAATACCTTTTTCAAAATTTTTTAAACTTTCTAAAACTTTTTTATAAAAAATATTTAATTATCAACTGTTATTGACTTTCCAAAATGGATATGATAAAATTTATACATAAATTAAGAAGGAGCAAAAACTATGACAAACGGAGAAAGAATAAAATATTTAAGAGAAAAAAATGGATTTACTCAAAAAGATATTGCTACTAAATTGGGAGTAGAACCTGCAGCAATATCAAAATATGAATTAGATATGAGAGAACCAAATATTGAAGCACTAAAAAAATTATCAACAATTTTTAATGTGTCAATCGATTATTTATTAGGTAGAACACCAGATGTCTTTGTTGATGAAGCTGATAAAGAATCATTAGATATTTCTTTAATTAAAAAGAAATATGATTTCTCTAAGAAAAAAATTAAAAACTTGAAAAAAGAATATAAAAATGAAAATGCCATCATTGTTGCAGTAAATGAACTTTGCTCAGGTGTTGGAAAAACAAGTTATGGAGAATCTAAATCAAATGCGATTATTTCTATTGAAGAAATTGACAATTTATTTAATGACTTAGAAAATAGCAAGTTTCCAAAGCCACAAATTATGATGAAGGTTAAAGATATAGAAAAGGGCATAATAATAGTGGAAATAGATTCTTTTGATGATGAAGAATTGCCAATTAATGCAACAGAGAGAATGGCATTATATACAGCAAAATTATCAAAAGAATATAACGTACTAGGACTAGCAATGACTATTGATAAAGATGAAAATTGCAAAATTATTGATGCTGTATATCAAAAAAATAATGATTCTTATTATACACAATTACATTTGCCAAAAACAGTGCTAACTGCTGGTGAATATATTGATATAATGAAAAGATTATAGAAAAGAGGAAAAATTATGACTATTTTAGAATTTGTTTTAAATAATAAAGATTATTTAGAAGATTTAATTACAAGAAGTACTTATCATTCAAATGCTATTGAAGGAAGTACTCTTACTTATGCTGAAACTTATGCTATTCTTTACAACGACAATAGCTTTAAAATCGAAGGAAAAGAGCCAAGGGAAATATATGAGGCTATTAATCATAAAAGTGCCTTAGAATTGGTTTTCAAAAATCTACAAAATGATGATGGATTTGATGAGAGATTTATTAAAAGACTAAATGAAACAATTAATAGAAATATTAAAGAAACAGAAGGTTTTAGAACTGTACAAGTATTTATTCAAGGTAGTGAGCATATTCCACCTGAGCCTGAAAAAGTACCAAACTTAATGATGTATTATATATACAATTATAATCACGATGAGCAGGATATTTTTGCTAAAATTGCTAGATATCATATTGAATTTGAAAGAATACATCCTTTTGAAGATGGAAATGGCAGAACTGGTAGATTACTTATTAATTATGAATTATTAAAAAATAATTTACCACCTGTTGTTATAGCAAAAGAAGATAGGGTAAAATATTTTGAGTTTTTAAGAAATAATGATAGTAATGGATTAGCAGAATGGCTAAAAGATTTATCTACTAGAGAAGAAGAAAGAATGAAAAAGTTTGGATATAATAAATAATAAAGGAGAAAAATGGGACAAACTAAAAAACAACACTATATTCCACAAAGTTTATTGAAATTATTTGTGTCTGGTAATCAAATATATGAATATAGAATTTCTGCTAAAAAATTTTATCTTACTAATATAAGTAATGCGATGTGCGAAAGAAACATATATGAGCATATTGAACTGAACACTAATACTGTTGAAAATGTTCTTGCTAATACGTCAGATTCAAGATTACCTGATGCAATTAAAGAAGTTTTAATTAATTTGGAAAACAACAATGTTATAGGTGCAAAAGAAACAATATATAAAAATTTGCCTGATTTTGTTATTTGCTATTTTAGAAGTGGTGCTGTTTTAACAGAATTAAGAACTAGTTTGAAAAAGAATATTGAAGATAAAAAAATTGAGAAATTTTTATCCATTGTTGGAGATAGAAAATATATTTTATCATTGTCTTTAACGATTATGTTAGGATATAAATTTACAATAATAGAATCTTCAAATAATAACTTTATATTAAGTGATCAATATATTTCTACTTGTTCATTGAAACCTAAATCTAGATTTACCAATGTTAGTAACAGAAATATTGGCTTAAAAGATACTGTTATATTGATTCCTATAACTACAAAATATTATATATTTTTGTATAATGGTAGCAATGATTTAAATTTAAAAGATAATATGATAAATAAACTTTCAGAAGAAGAAACAAATATAATAAATACAGCAATTTATAATAATTCTTACTACAAGGTAGCTTTTAAAGACGAAAATGATATTGAAAATATAGATAAGAATATAGATTCAATTATTTCTCCAACAACTTGTATAACTATGTTCAAGAATAATAAATCAATTGCAACTGTAACTAAAAAAGAAGTTTTTTTGCTACAAAAATATAAAGATGCATACAAATTATTTGAAAGTTGCCAATTTATAGATGGATTGAAAACTAAAAGGAATGATTTGTGTCCATGTGGAAGTGGTAAAAAGCTCAAACATTGTTGTATTGAAAAGTATAGTATTGTTAAAGATATGTATAATAACATAAAATTGGATAATCACAACAATTATAATATATCTAATATTCTAACTGTTGAAAGAGGTATACCTTTAATCGAAGATGATTATTCAGATATAATTAAATTTGCAAAAGAGAAAATGATACATAAATGAATTTTACTGCATTCAAACTACATTCAAAAAATGTCGAAGTGCTAGAAAATAAATAACTATCAAATGCAAATTCTCGTCACCTCGACCATACGATAGCAATTTTGAGGGAACTCAAGAAAATTGCAAAAGTCTGAAAGGGTATTAATCAATGGATTTTGGTTAATACTCTTTTTCTATGCAGTTCTCAAAAATTCTATAAAAAGTTTTAAAATAGTTCTAAAATTTATGTTTTAAAAAATTTTTAAGGCAATAAAAAATGTTTTAAAAAGTTCTAAAAAACTATATGGAACTTTAAAATGCTCTTTCACCTTGGAAAGGAACAATGATGAAAGAAATAGATTATTATAAAAATAATGAAATATTAGAAAATAGTTATTATCAAATACCACAGGAATTATTTGTTAATAGCTTATATAAAGAAAAATTAAATTCAGATAGTAAAATATTATATGCTTTTTTACTAGACAGATTATCTCTATCACAAAAGAATCATTGGTTTGATGAATATGGTAGAGTTTATCTAATATTTACAAGAGAAGAAGTACAAGATAAACTTTGCTTATCTGAAAAAACAGTTACAAAAGCATTTAAACAACTATTAGAAGTCAATTTAATAGCAGAGAAAAGACAAGGTTTAGGAAAACCTAATTTGATTTATGTTGGTAAAATTCAACATGAAGATATTGATAATTTTATAGATACAGAAAATATACAAATCTTGAATAGTAAAAATTACGGTTCTAGAGAAGTAAAAAATACAACTCTTGATACGGAAATTTTACCTACAATCAATACTAATAATACCAAAACTAATATAATCAATACTGATTCTATCAATCCTAAAAGTGACAGAGAATGTATCGCATTAATGGCTATAAAAGAAAAATCTAAACTAAATGAATTTACAAAACAGGAACAATCTATTTTAGAAGATGTAATAGAAAGATTATATTATGCTGATAGTTTAAAGGTTGGTAGTGTAGTAATTACTAATTCAAAAATATTATCTAAACTACCTTTAATAAATAAAAATAACTTAATTCAATTATTAGATATTGCTAAAAGTAGTAGCAATATTAAAAATATGACTAATTATTTAATGATTTGCTTATATAATAATTTAGGAAATAGCAATATAAAATTACAAAATAAAACTGCTGTTTCTACTCGTGAATATGAAAGAAAATATCCAGATGGATTTTTCGACAGCTTATATGCTAACTTTGCTGGCGAAAATGCAGTAGCATCTTCATAGAAATTTGCTCTGATATGAAGTTGCAAAGGTATGCTTTATATTGCAACTTCACTTAGTAAAATAGTTTACTATTTTACTAAGCCTAAAAAATACTTTAGTTATTTTTTAGGAAAGGGTGCAGGATCTCCTGCCACACAGATAAGTTTTGAAAAAACTTGTCTAGTGTGTTAGACAAGAAAATCTTATCTCGTAAATTTAAGAAGGAGCAAAGAAGAATATATGAGCTATGCTATAATTAGAAATGAAAAACTAACTAGAGCACAAGCTATGGGAGCATATAAACATAACGAGAGAAAAACAAAAAATCATTCAAATAAAAATATAGATATTAGTAAAACAGAACTAAATTATTATTTAAAGAAAAATGAATTAAGTTATATAAAAGAGTTTGATAAAATAAAGGAAAAATACGATTTAAAAGGCCAAATAAGAAGTAATAGTAATATAATGTGTGAAATGGTATTTACATCTGATCAGAAATTTTTTGATGAAATAGGTTATGAAGAAAGTAAAAGGTATTTTAAAGAAAGTTTTGATTTTATCTGTAAATATAAAAATTTAGGGGAAGAAAATGTTATATCAGCAGTTGTTCATATAGATGAAGATACGCCACATATGCATTTGTTATTTATTCCAGTAGTTCATACAACAGATAAACAAGGAAATAAGATTGATAAAGTATGTTGTAGAGATTTTTGGAGAGGAAAAAACAGTTATAGAGATTTGCAAAATGCTTATTTTAAACATATATCTGAAAAAGGTTTTTAATTAGAAAGAGGAGAATTAGTTGAAATAACTAATAGAGAACATTACTCCATGCAAGAATTTAAGCAAATAACAAACTTTGCAAATACCAAAAATGTACTAAAAAATATAACATTAGATTTACCAGAAATACCTAATATTAAAGATGTTAAAAAAGTCATACTTAATCGTGATGAGAAAATAGAAAATGCAATAATAAAACCTAGAGATGAACTAATCCAGAAACTTTATCAAGAAAACAGGACATTGCATAAAGAATTGTCAAAACAAGTAAATACAGTAGATTTTGCTGAAAATTTCAAAGAAGGCTATATAAAAATGGTAGAAAAAAGTACAAATCTAAAACTTTCAAATAGCTTATTACAAGAGAAACTAGAAAATAAAGAAAAAGAACTTGAATTAAAGTTAGAAATTAAAATTTATGATATGGAGCATGAATATAAAAAAGAGATTCACAAATTAAAACAAGAAAATAAGAATTTAAATAAATTAATAGATAAATTTAAAGTAACATTAAAAAAATTTATTAAATGGATATTCTATAAGTTTTCATATTCATCTGAGAATGAGCTTATTCGCAAATTTGAAGAAGAAACATATACTAACTTTAATTTTGAAAAACAAGCCAATATAAACCAATTTCAAGAAAACGAATTAGATGATGAATATGAGATTGAATAAAATTTAGAAGGGATATGATAATATGGAAAATATAAAAAGATTTACTTCATTTTATGAAGATTACAAAAATGAATTTGAGGAACATTTAGATGGTGTACGAGTTTATTTACAAAAAAATAATAATAAATTTAAAAAAATACAAAAAGAATATACAAAAATTTTAGATAATAATGAAAAATTACAAAATATTTTATACGGAGATAAAGTAGAAACAGGATTAACACCTATTGAATGTGATTTACTTTATAATGCAATAGAGCTGCAAGAAAAAATGCAAATTATGACAGAAGAAGAATTATATTTTAAAGGTGGAATGGATGCATATTATTATTTCAAGAAAATTGGAATAATTAGATAAATTACTACAAATTTAATTTAAATTATTGTTTTAAAAAATTATGTAAAATATTGACAAATATGTATAAATATACTACAATTATTATGTAAACAATACAACCTAGTATGATTGGGAATCCATTCATACGCAATTTTGAAAGGAGTTCTTTGACATGAAAAACATCTTTGATCGGCCTTGCTATTATATTGAGCAAGTAAAGAAAGTCCGCGTTCCTGAAAAGAAACGCAAAAAGTTCAATTCGAAATCTATGCTTTGTGCATGGGTAACAAAACTCTGTCCTGCTCGTTGTGAGAGCTGTTTTTTCAAATCTAATATGTACCATAATGGAGTACCAGATGAGAAATATCAGTTTTCACAATATGGAGTAGACCGTCTCATCAAATTCATCAACGATTCAAACAATTCATACTTGATGCTTTCTGGCGGTGGTATAAATGATAAAATAAAAGTAACCAAAAAAGGGAAAATAAAAATTACCAAAAAT
>ENA-ORMR01002547-ORMR01002547.1-human-gut-metagenome-genome-assembly--contig:-NODE-2547-length-11111-cov-2.721961_pt1 | contig 11111 bp, 10 predicted proteins | sample MGYA00242107_ERZ509003 | MGnify/ENA primary metagenome ERZ509003 (study PRJEB26280, sample SAMEA2338699) | human gut metagenome | biome: human gut; feature: human-associated habitat; material: faeces... | reverse complement strand
AGGATCGGACAATAGCGCCTCAAACGTCCCTGCCGCCTTCCGTTTGCGGCGGAGCGGCGATGTAGCGATGTGGCGGTGCAGCGCCCGCGGCATTGCTGCGGTGCCTACGGGGGTGTCTATCCGACTATTGTGGCGAACAGTTCCGGGTGCCCGTCTACATAGCGGGCGAGCGTTTCGGTCACCTCCTCTTCCATCTCGCCGAACTCCTCCTCCAGTTCGTCGAACGCTTCGTACTGCTCGTACATGGCCATGAACTCCTCGTCGGTGCGCTCCCTTTCGAGGTCTTCGCGGTGGGCGTCGTAGATTTTTTTCGCGGCGTATACCAGTTTCGAGAACCGTTCCGCGCCCCACAGGCGCATTACCCTGGCGAACGGGTTGCCGAAGATGTAGACCCCGTAACCGTTCTGGATAAGCTGGCAGAACCCGCCTTCGGTCACTTCGTCGCGGAAGATCCGATAGGCCAGCAGCGAATGCTGTTCGCCGTTGAGCCGGGAGATCGTCTCGGCCGTGGGGTCGCCGCCGAGTGCCTCGCGGTATTTGTCGGTAAAGGCCCGGAGGAACGCGTCTATCCCTTCGGCGGCAGCCGTCTGCAGGGCAGAAATGGAACCAGCGTTAGATGATTTGAACCCGTTTTAACTGTGATAATGTCGGAAAAAAAAGAAAAAAGGTTATGTGGTGGGAGCCTTGTTTCAAGATAAGGCAGTAACCAAAAACAGCTTAATCATACCGGCTGTTTTGGTGGGTGGAAGAAAGAAAAAACATACAGAAGGGAGGAATGTATATATGGGTGTGAGAGTTGTTATCCCGAACATGTCAAAGACGTTTGGAGCGTTGCACTATGCCGGCGAAGGCGAAGCGGTCACATGGAACATCTATGGAGAAGATGTCAAAGGAAATTTCTACACGTTCTTTGCCGACGCACTCCGCGGGGAAGTTGTAGAAGCTTTGGTGATCGGCGCAAACGGATCCCAGCCGTTTGAGTTTGGTGAAGCGGTCGTTTTGGAAAATCCGAGCATCATTGCGAGAAATCACGAGACGCGGAGTGATGGAATGAACAGCCTGCTTTTAATGGCAGATGGCATTTACCGTGAAGCGGATGTCTGCCTGGAAGATGAACCGGATGATGGCAGCTTAGACGAACTGGTAGAAGAATACCTGATGAAACATGGGTACAGCATTGTAAACCGGGATGAATAAGAAAAGACAGATCAGAAAGACAAGTAAAAACACGTAAACAGTAGGAGGAAAATATCATGGAATTAAAAAATGTATTTATTGATGCAGAGAAATCGTTAGGAAACATCACTTTTGCCGGAGCTGGCAGGGAAAGTCAGCAGCGTATAAATGGCGGCAGACATGCAGTTATATCGAGAACTTACAGTCTCTATTCTGATGTACAGCGCGCGGATAATGTTGAGGTTATCATTCCTGGAAAGGCAGGGGTAAAGCATTTTGAATATGAGGAACCGGTAGTGCTGGTAAATCCCCGTGTGGAAATTGAAGGGTACGCGATCAATAACAAGGGTTATGTGAATTATAAAATTTATGCGGATGATATCATTTCTGTGGATGAGCTGGAAGATGCGGGAGTAAAGCAGTGATCCGGTAAAGGGAATTATGTGCAGCACAGCAAATGAAATAAAAGAGAATGATTCAAAAAGAAAAAAAATAAAGAAAAAATAGAAAGATGGAGGAATAAAATATGAGATTTCCAGAGGGATTAGTTGTTGATACAGAGAAAACATTAGGAGAATTAAAGTTTGCGGCATTGCGCAGAGAAAACTACGCGCAGGACGAGGAAGGAAATGTGACCGATGAGATAAAAAAACGTACATATGACCTGAAATGTCAGCGCCAGGGGCACACGATCACAGTCAGTATTCCACCGGAAGCCGGAGAAAAAGCGTTCCCATACAATGCAACGGTAACGCTTGTAAATCCGGTAGTAAGTGCAAGAGCGGATGCGACGTTCGGAGGAAGGGCAACGGCAGACTGGTACATCAATGCGGAGGATATTGTATTGGCAGATGCTGCAGGAAAGCCTGCTGATCAGACAAAAGCTGCCGGAGCAGATGCGCCGAAAACAGCAGATCAGAACAAACCATCTGATAAGACAGCAGATAAGACCGGAACGGATGCGAAAGATGGAGGAAATAAAAAATAAATAACCGGATGGGAGAGTGGAATAGATGAACAGATTTCCAATCTGGAAAGGAAAACGCATCGGGCGTTATGATGACAGGCTGATTTTAAGGTCTGTCATTTTTTTTGCCCTGACCGTTGCAGCATTATCAGTATTTACGATCTGGATGACAGAGAGGAATATCCTGTTTAGGATATTCCTTCTTTTCCTGATCACAGTTTTGTGTCTGCTGGATCTGTTTTATAAATGGAAAAGCGGCAGCATGGTGGATATCCGAAACCGTCAGGCAATGTCGCGGATGCTGCTGGAAAACCGATGGTTTGAGACAGAGCCGTTGCAGCGTTATAGATCAGGCGGCAGAATGGAACGGATCACCTATTTTCCGGCGCTTTATTACAGAAGGAAAAACAGGCATATTTATGTGACAGTTAAGATCACCATGGGAAAATACCAGGATAAATTACTTCATCTGGAAGAGAAGTTGGAAACCGGATTAAATTGTGAACTGGTAAAAAAAGATACAAAGGATATCTGGGTCAGATATGAATTTTTAACAGGAGTGGAAAAGAGCCGGATCGGTATTCAGGATGTAAAAGCAGAAAATGGAGAACTGAATCTGATGCAGCATATCTCATGGAAATATGATAAATTGCCGCACATGTTGATTTCAGGTGATACAGGAAGTGGAAAAACGATCTTTCTTCTGATCGTGATAAAAGCATTGTTAGAATCAGGTGCAGTGCTGCATATCTGTGATCCGAAGAAAGCAGATTTATCTTTCTTATCCAGGATCATGCCGGATGTGCATTACAGTACAGAAAGCATAATGGAATGTGTGGAAACTTTTTATGAAGGAATGGAAGCGCGTTATGATGAAATGCAGGAACATCCGGATTTCCGGATGGGTGCGAATTATGCGAAAGTCGGTTTGACGCCGCATTTTCTGATCTTTGATGAGTATGTGGCTTTTATGGACACTCTTGCAAAAAAAGAATGGGAAGAGGTTATGAAGCTGATCCGGATTATTATCATGAAGGGCAGACAGGCAGGATATTTTATTATTCTTGCGTGTCAGCGTCCGGATGCAAAATATCTCGGAGATGGTGTCCGCGATCAGTTCGGTTTCCGTGTTGCGCTGGGTAGTATGTCTGCAAGCGGGTACACCATGATGTTTGGCAGTATTGATAAACAATTTAAAGAAAAAGATATTGCCGGACGTGGCTATGTAAACACCGGAAACGGTGTTGTAACAGAGTTTTACGCTCCATATGTAGATCCGGGATATGATTTTTTTGCAGAGCTGTCGCGGATCTATGAGAAAAGACAGCAGGAAGGAGAAGCGTGTGATCGAATGTATGAAAACGGCAGCGAAACTGCCGGAGAGGAATGAAGAAAAGACGATTGAAGAAAAAGAAAATAAAAAACAGACGGAACATATTTATATCAGCGGACCGATTACCGGAACATCGGATTATATGGAACGTTTTGAGAAAGCAGAAAAGGAATTAATAGAAAATGGATATTCCGTGATCAATCCGGCGAAAGTCAATGCAATGCTGCCGGAAGATGCGACGTGGGAGGAATATATAAAAGTATCATTGACGCTGCTGTCGATCTGTACCGGGGTGTACATGATGCCGGGCTGGAGGGAGAGCCGTGGTGCAGTGCTTGAGTTTATGCAGGCAAGACGTAATGAAATGCAGATCTATGAGGATATTCCCCGGAAGCTGCAGAACGGAATTATAAAATGGGATGGTGGCAGATGTGGAAAAGAACCAGGAGACGTTAAAAGAGATTGAGAAAAAACGCAAAGAACTGGGATTATCCCAGGTAGAACTTGCAAAACGCATTGGTTTTTCAAGAGGCTATTATAACATGCTGATACACGGGAAAAAGCCGGTCAGTGACAAGCTGGCTGACCAGCTGCAAAATGTGCTTCAGGAATACCGGAAAGAAAAAGAAAGCGGCTATGGAATGCAGACAGAAGATCTGGAGGAAGGTTTTAAATCAGCGGATGATGTATGGAATATTAAAGAAGCAGGAGAGATGACAGACGAGTATATAGAAGAAAATGAAGATTCCATTGCATTTGATCCGGTGGAATGGATTACGAACCTGGAAGCCAGACGAAAAAGCTACGGCGTATCACAAAATGAATATGTTGAAACAGCAGGAATCAGCAGGGGGTATTACGGTATGCTGCTGATTGGAAAGAAGCGGGCAACAAAAAAGCTGTTAGAACATTTGGAAATGGTCCTTGAGATATTTAATCCGGATAAAGAAATGGAAATTTTATTTGACTATGTCCGGATCCGTTTCGCAACCACAGATGAAAGACGCGTGATCGAGGATGTCATGAACATCCGGATGCAGTACATGATCGAGGAAGCGCACAGCTTTTACGGTTACGGACGCCAGTATATCTACGGAGATATCACAGTCATGGTATCGCCGGAACATGAAAAAGGGATCCTGCTTGAACTAAAGGGCAAGGGGTGCAGACAGTTCGAAGCGTTTCTTAAGGTGCAGAAACGTACCTGGTATGATTTCTTCCGGACGGCAAGAGAAATGGGGGCGGTGTTTAAACGGATTGATATTGCGATCAACGACCGTGCCGGGATTTTAAATATCCCGGAACTTGCAGAAAAATGCCGTCGGGATGAATGTATCACGATTTTCCATAGTTTTAAGGATTACCAGTCCGGGGAGCTGATAAGGAACCGGGAAGAAGATGCGGCAAACATGGGAAATACATTGTACCTGGGATCTTTAAAAAGTGAAATTTACTTCTGTATTTATGAAAAGGACTATGAACAGTATGTAAAAAACGGCACGCCGCTGGATGAGGCGGAAACGAAAAACCGTTTTGAAATACGGTTAAAAGACGAACGTGCGGAGGCAGCGGTGGATGATCTTTTGGAGATGGAAGATGTAGCCTGTACTGCCTATTCTATCATCAATCATTATGTAAGGTTTGTAGACGCAGATCCGGAGCAGGAGCGCAGAAACTGGCCGCTAAATGAGCGCTGGGTGTGGTTTTTAAACGGACAGTACCGGAGCATTAAGCTGACGACAAAACCGGAAGAGTACACACTTGACCGGACACTCCTCTGGCTTACAAGACAGGTCGCACCGTCCCTTAAAATGGTACAGAAGCTGGATGATCTCAGAGGCACGCGCCTGGCGAAGGATATGATCGAGGAAGCCAATCTGTCCCCGCATCATAAAAAAATCTTAAAACAACAGCAGGCGGCACTGGACGATGTTGTCACAGCAAGGCAGAAAGGAAGAAAATGGATTGATGATCTTAAGCAGGAATACATGGAATCCTGAAATTGCGGCGTCGCAATTTTTAAAGCGCAAAGCTGGATGTGTTATGGAACATGCGCCATAAAGAAGAAATAAAAAGAAAAAAGAAAAAAGAAAAAATGTAACAGTAAACAGACGGCAGAAGCTGTCTTTTTTTATGCGCAAAATGCGCGGAAAGGAAAGAGAAAGATGAATTTTGGACAGGGAATTTATACGTGGCTCATGACGAATATACAGCCTCTGGTTTTAGGAGGGATTATTATCGTTGGTCTTGTGCTTTTATTTAAACACAAGATTGCGGAGCTGATTGTTTTTGCAATTATCGCGGTCATAGCGGTTGGTTTTGTCTTTAATCCCTCTGGGACAAAAGACACGATGTTAAAGATCTATAACGGCACGATCATCGAGGGCGGTGCTGCAGATGATGTAGAAGATGGAGGAAAATAATCTCTGATAAAAATAAGGTGCGGGGCGGGATGCCCTGTGCCTTGGATAAATGAAAAGGATGAAGAAAACCGCCGGACAGGCAGAAAGGAAAGAAAGGGAAGAAATGAAACAGGTAAAGTCGTATACAAGTATCTGGAATGTGGAAAAAGTGATCCATGCGATCGGGGATATTAATTTATTATTTCCGGTCACGATAACGCAGATCGGTTATTTTGCCGGGGCTGCGGTTGTGTGTTTTATGGTACGCAGTCTGCCGCCTTTTGTGTATATAAAAAGCACAGTCATATGGATTGCGATATGTATAGGGATTGCATATCTGATGTCAAAAAAGAGCTTTGACGGGAAAAATCCATATCGTTTTTTATGCTCCGCATTTAATTATCTGATACGTCCGAAGGAAACTTATGCAGGAAAACGTGTGATATACCGTAAAAAGACGGTAAATGAATATATTACCGCAGTGAGGAGGGATATATATGTTCCCGATTAAGTACATCGAAAACAATATGATCTTAAACCAGCAGGGAGAATGGTGGGCGTATTATGAACTGATCCCGTACAACTATGCTTTTTTATCTCCGGATGAAAAGATGGCAGTACATGAACGGTTCCGTCAGATCATGACGGTAAACAGGGAAGGCAAGATGCATGCGCTCTGCATTGCATCTGAAACATCCGTAAGGGACAGGCAGGAACGCTGCAAGAGACACTTAAAGGGGGATCTTAAAGAAACAGCAGAAAAAGTGATCGACATCCAGACAGAAGGACTGATCACTTCCATGGGCGGAATGGAAAATGAAGTTACTTACCGTTTCTTTTTAGGATTCAAGCTTATCAAAGGGGAGGAAGAGGTCAGTGTAAAGAAGATAAAAGAAGACGCTTTAGCTGTATTTACGGAGTTCATAAACAGTGTCAATCATAACCTGATGGGGGATTTTGTCAGTGTAAACAGTGCGGAGATAGAGCGGTATGTGAAACTGGAAGACTTTTTAAGGCAGCGCGTAAAAGGAAAATTTTCCTTAAGACGCTTAGAAAAGAAAGACATTGGTTACATCGTGGAGCATATCTATGGACAGCAGAAAACACCGTATTATAAATACGAGTATTCATTTCCAAAAGAAAAACTGGAAAAAAAGACCGTAGTCCGTAAATACGATATTCTCCGTCTGACACGCTGCATGCTGCAGGAACATCAGAAATATATCCGCATGGTAAGGGAAGAGGGAGAAAGCTGTGCTGCGTATCTGACGATCAATGCGCTGATCGGAGAACTGGAGTTTCCATCGTCGGAGATCTTTTATTATGAGCAGGAGCGTTTCCGTTTTCCGGTAGATGTAAGCATGAATGTTGAGATTGTTTCAAACAGGAATGCGTTGACCACAGTCAGAAATAAAAAGAAAGAATTAAATGATCTGGATGAACATGCATATGAATCAGGCGCAGACACAGATAATTCCGTAGTAGAAGCATTGATGGATGTTGATGAACTGGAAAAAGATCTTGGCAGAACAAAAGAATCCATGTACAAATTAAGCTACGTTGTCCGGGTTGCGGCAGAAAACGAAGAGGAACTGGAGCGGCGCATTGCAGAAGTCAGGGACTACTATGAAAATGATTTTAATATTAAGCTGGTTCGACCGTTTGGTGATATGATCGGATTCCATGAAGAATTTATTCCTTCTGGATCAAGATATGAAAATGATTATATCCAGTATGTAAAAGCGGATTTTCTGGCAGGACTTGGATTTGGTGCGGCACGCATCCTGGGTGATCCGGATGGAAGTTATATCGGGTATGACACGGAGACTGGAAATAATATCTACATAGACCCGTCTCTTGCCTGTCAGAACGTAGCCGGCAGTGTTACAAATGCCCTTGCTGTGGCATTTACCGGAACGCTTGGCGGTGGTAAATCAATGTCTGCAAATAACATCATTTACCAGGAAGTTTTACACGGTGCAAGGGCGCTGATCCTTGATCCGAAGTCGGAACGCGGGAAATGGAAAGAAATGCTTCCGGAACTTTCGGATGAAATTAACATTATCAACCTGACCAGTGATGAGGGCAATAAAGGAATGCTTGATCCGTATGTGATCATGCAGAACGAGAAAGATGCAGACAGCCTGGCAATGGATATCCTGACATTTTTGACTGGTGTCAATATCAAGGATGGAAAACGTTTCCCTCTCCTGCGTGATGCGGTAAAAGCAGTCACAAAAAGGGAAAATAGCGGACTTTTATATGTGATCGATGAATTAAATGAGATGGAGCATGAAGAAGCGCATCTGCTTGCAAGCCACATAGCAGCGTTTACCGATTATGATTTTGCGGGATTGCTGTTTTCAGATGGAAAAGTGACGCGTAAGATCAGTGCAGATAAGGCTTTAAACATTTTGCAGGTGCAGGATCTGATGCTGCCGGATTCCGAAAAGAACGTGGAAGAGTATACCAGTATCGAATACTTAAGCATTGCGGTCATGATCGCGATCGGAACCTTTGCATTGGATTTTATTTATTCAGACAGGAAAATTTATAAAATCGTTGCTTTAGATGAGGCATGGAGTCTCCTGCAGGTAGCACAGGGAGCAGCTTTATCGAATAAACTTGTACGTGCCGGACGTTCCATGCAGTCCGGTGTGTTTTTTATCACGCAGAGTTCTTCCGATCTTCTGGACGAAAAAATCAAAAACAATATCGGTTTGAAGTTCGCTTTTCATTCCACAGATAAGACGGAGATCCGGAATACATTAAGATTCTTTGGGCTGGATCCGGATGATGAAGAAAACCAGAATGCGATCATGGCATTAGAAACTGGGGAATGTCTGATGCAGGACATTTACGGTCGTGTTGGAAAAGTACATACACAGATATTGTTACAACATGTATTTGACGCATTTGATACCAGACCTCCAAGAAGGGAGGAAGTTTCATGAGAAAGAAATGGGGAATGAAAACAAAAAGACTGCAAAAGCCGCGCAAACAGATCCTGTCAGCATTTCTTGTATGTATACTTCTGACAGGATTGCTTTTATCGGCTGCAAATATGGAAGTATCTGCAGCTTCCGGGCTGGTTGATGAGACGATTGATGCCGGAAACCTGTATAGTCAGTACCGGTGGGATAATTATCAGATCGATTTCTATGTGGACACTTCCTGGGACTGGCTTCCCTGGAATTGGATGGACAGGATAGATAATAAGATTTCATCCGTTTTTTATGGAATCAGTGACGGAATCTGGCTGATCAGTGTATTGCTGAGCAGCGGAACGGGATATATTGTGCAGCAGACGTATTCGCTTGATTTTATCGGTGATATGGCAGACGACATCGGAAAGAACATTCAGATCCTGGCGGGCATGAATACCGGATCGAAGAAATTCAATGCGGATGGTTTTTATACCTGGCTGTTACTGTTTATCGTATTGATCGTGGGCGGCTACATGGCATATGCCGGGCTGATCAAAAGAAAAACCACAGAGGCAGTCAGCGCAGCGGTAAATATGCTTGTGATCTTTCTTTTAACTGCCGCGTTTATTGCTTATGCGCCGCAGTACATTAAAAATATCAATGATTTTTCCGCGGATTTAAGCAATGGTGTCCTGGAGCTTGGGGCAAAACTTGTCATGCCGGGAAATGATGAGATGGGAGTAAAAGCAACAGACAAGATCCGGAATAACCTGTTTGCAATTCAGGTCTATAAACCATGGCTGCTTTTGCAGTTTGGTACGACGGATGAAACTGCAATCGAATCAGAGCGTATTGCAGCGGGAGTTGATGGAGATCGTATTAAATCAATTTTATCTGTCAGTCCTGTAACGAATTTCGGAGAAGACCGTCAGACTGCAGTAAAGACAGATATTGAAACTTATAAAAATGTAAATATGACTGTGACGAATGTAGCAGGCAGATTTGGAACAGTTATTTTAATAGGTTTTTTGAATCTGATCATCAGTATTTTTGTGGTCATAATGTGTGGGCTGGTTATATTTACCCAGCTTTTGTTTATCATATTTGCGTTGTATCTGCCGCTGAATTTTATTTTATCCATGCTGCCGACTTATAACGGATTGCTGAAAAAGGCGGTGTTAAAACTGTTCAATACGATTTTAATGCGCGCAGGATTAACACTTCTCATTACGATTGCGTTTTCTCTATCTGCAATGATCTATTCCATGTCAGGAGATTATCCGTTTTTAATGGTTGCATTTTTACAGATCGTTGTTTTTGTTGGAACGTATTTAAAGATGGATGAAATTTTATCTATGGTTGCGTTAGGAGATGGCGGCAGCAATAAGCGTGGTCGTTTCTTAAAGAGCATGGGAAGATATATGGTTATGAGAAAATTGTTTGGACGAAGGTATTATTCTGGCGGCAGACGTGCTGCAGTAAGCAGAAGTGCAGGAAATGGAACTGGCGGCGGTACAGGTGGAAATGCTGGAAGCAGTTCTGGAAATGAACCGGCGCCTTCAGGTGAAAGCAATTCACAGAGGGCATCATCACATACAAATAATAGTGGCAGTAAGCCTGTAAGAGAACCAGTCCGGGCAAATGAAAATGTGAATGGGACGGAAAACAATGGAGCGTCTGAAAATGAAAGAACGACAGTATCTTACGGCAGTAAAACACAGTCTGCAGGTACAAAAGCCGGAAAACGTGTCGGTATGGTTATGGATTCCGGAAAACGCTTAAAAGAACGTTTTGGCATGGTGAAAGATAATGTAAAGAATACACCGACTGAAATAAAATACCAGGCAGGACTGCATCGGAAAGCAATGGAACAGAATGTAAAAGACTTTAAAGAGGGCATAGCTGGAGAACGGAACAGAAGAGAAACGGGACGTCTGCAGGAACGAAACCGGATTCAGACAGATGCAGGAAGGAAACGCCGTGAAATGTATCTTGCGAAGCGAAGAAATGAAACTGCGCTAAAACGTTATGATGGAATTAACATCCACCAACGGATTCCGGTAAATGGAAAAGAACTGGATAAATACCGTGGTGTGGATGGCTTGAACCGCGGCGCAAAAGCAGGAAAAAGCTTTATTGACAGCAGGGGGCAGGTGCGGAAAGCATCAGATGAAAAATTACAGAACATGGCAAGAAGTGAAGAACGGATCAGGAAAAATGACCAGAAAGCAGAACACATAGGAACACCGTTAGAGGATATCCGTTATAAACAGAGTGTAACCCGTCTTCCGTATTCAAACAAGGAT
>ENA-ORMR01002545-ORMR01002545.1-human-gut-metagenome-genome-assembly--contig:-NODE-2545-length-11117-cov-5.485988_pt1 | contig 11117 bp, 6 predicted proteins | sample MGYA00242107_ERZ509003 | MGnify/ENA primary metagenome ERZ509003 (study PRJEB26280, sample SAMEA2338699) | human gut metagenome | biome: human gut; feature: human-associated habitat; material: faeces... | reverse complement strand
AGGACGCTTCACAGCTGGGAAAGGAACCTGCCCCAGCCACGGCGGAAAAGCCGAGAATGACCGACTTCAAGCCCTACATGGGCCGCAAGCGCCGTTCCGGCACCGGCTGCGTCACCGAGATCAACGACCACCTGTTTGAAGGCCGCTACTCGCCCAAATGGCCCGACGGCAAAAAGCACGCCCGTAATGTCTACGCCCACACCCGCGAGGAGTGCGAAGAGAAGCTGAAGACGCTGATTGTGGAGATGAAGGCTGAGATTGCAGAAGCGCGGCGGTTGAAGGATTTGGGCGAGGGTGATGGACGGCCGCTGGAGGAGAAGAAGGGTAAGCGGGCTAAGAAATAAGATGAACTACCGCCCTGAGCACCAAACATTCGGTACTCAGGGCGGTGAAACATTTCCCAAGTATGAATAATCTGTAAAACTTCTGCGTTTAGCACTTGAGCACGGAGAGTGCCAGTTGTTTTATTGAGGAACTTGTGCTATAATAATTTTGCTCTACATATAGGTGTAGAGGAACGGGATTGTTGTCAAGCCCTCCAGTAAGATTCCAATGAGGAATTCCTGGACTGCTGTTGACCAGATTGACGCCGATTCGGCTGTCAGAGCTGCAAGACACATTACGGTGAAGACAAACACCTCCCACTCGATTATATCACAGTCGAGAATTGCGAGAACTGGATAGCTGGTAGCTCAGACACACGCCGATTTGGTGCTACGAGAGACCACGTAAACCTGTATATCCACCGACTTAGGAACGCTATCCTCCGTGTCGGTGGATATTGCAAATTTTAGGAGATTTTATGACACCACACGATTGGCTGAATTCTGAGAATACGGTTAAAAGAAGCAAGAAGCCCTATGCGCATTTTGATTTGCGTACCGATATAGGGAAACAGAAATTCTATATCTCAAATTCACATAAAGTGGCCGCGCATGGCTTCTATCCTTTTATTCATTATCAGATCAAGACAATTAAATTCAATAAAACAAAGGGACCGCGAGTAAAAACTCGGGATATTTGTTATGCAGCTCACATTGACCGCTGTATCTACCAGTATTACAGTTTTATGTTGAATGAGCTCTATAACGAAAGGGTTCGAATCGATGGAACATCCGATGTTGCGGTAGCCTATCGTACTGACCTTCATAAAAGTAACATCTATTTTTCGAAACGGGCCTTTGATTATATCAAGGAGCTCGGAAGATGTTATGTGATGATTGGCGATTTTACGCATTTCTTCGATAACCTTGACCATGATTATCTGAAACGGCAATGGTGTTCGTTGTTGAAATGCGACCGCTTACCCGATGATCATTACAGCGTGTTTAAAAATGTTACTGCCTACAGTAAGTGGGAACTGACAGATTTGCTCGCTCTCAATGGGCTTAGCGATGACTGGGCTGGACGAAAAAACTTAAATAGTCAAGTGCGTGTCCTTATGCCGAGGCAGTTTAAAGAGAACCGATCCCATATTGTGAAAAATGCAAATCATTATGGGATTCCTCAAGGTTCCCCCATAAGTGCTACTCTCGCCAATGTATATATGCTTGAAGTCGATAAACTTATTAATGATATGATTTTGGGCCTTGGCGGCAAGTATATGCGGTATAGCGACGACTTTATTATCATCCTTCCAGATGTTGCTGAACTCAATGCTGCTGAAGCCTTTGGAAAGATCCATACACTGCTTAAAACTGCACCAAGGCTAACCTTGGAGCAGAGCAAAACTCAATATTTTCATTATGCTGATGGCGAGTTAGAAAATTGCGGAAAACAGTTTCATGCGGAAGCAGATGGCAGCAGTAGATTCATCAATTTCCTTGGTTTTACATTTGACGGCAGACAAGTCTCAATCCGGGCGAAAACAATTTCGAAATATTATTACCGTATGTACCGGAAAGCAAATAACATTGCCAAGGCTGGTGGTTATACACCTGCGGGGAAGCATATCAGTTGTGAAAATCTGTATCGACGCTACTCAGAACGCGGGGCTGATGGAAAACCCGGAAATTTCCTGACATATGTATCACGTGCCGAAAGGGAATATGGTTCCAACGAAGCAATCACGCGTGACACAAAGAGGCATATGCAGAAAATTAGGAAAACTCTTGATGGTAAGAAAAAGAGATAGAAAAGGGGGGTGCCTTAAACGTAGCCTCCCCCTTCAAATCCAATTTGTTCATATTCTGCGCCGCAATAAACAAGGAACAAGAAAAAACCTCTGAAATTGACTGATTTCAGAGGTTTTTTGTGTAATCCCAACACTATAGATGCCACGAGATTTCGTTGAAACGAGCATTCAAACATGTGAAACTCTATTACCCTTCCTCAGCAATAGTTTTATGTTTCAAAACAAATCCATTTGGCATTGTTTGCAAGACCTTACCAATCGTTCTTTCACGACATCATCTGGTCCAACTATACCAGAAATCAACGGAGATAACGGATCGTGCAAAGAACACAATCGCTCAACTGTTTTTGCACTGTAATTTGCATAACAATATCGACAACCATTTCTACAGGTGTTATACATACCAATATCAATGCTCGCCATGCATCCACACTCTTCCCTTTGATTCTTGTCTTTATCCAGATTCAGTTTACATCCCAATAATTTTTCAAACAATCCACAATCAATGCAGTGTCCATGTGCAATGCCAAACTGCTCTAAGTTAATCTTTTCTGCACAGGATTCAACTATTATATGATACTTTTCCGCGATTGCTACCAGACGCTGTGCTAATTCAAGCATTTCCTTAGTCCCCAGAGGGAGTAAGCCAAACGCTTTCATATTTCCTTGCGTATTGCGGTACATATCCACAAAGCTTATAATGCACTTGTTTGTGTACCCAGATAAGCGTTTTGCTATTTCTTCGAAGTATGTTACATGGTAGTCAACAGTATACTTTTCTGTCAGCAAAATGGGATCATACCGCCAAATAACGCGGTCCGCACCAAGATTTTTTGACAAGTCTCTAAATGCCGGAATGATTATATCATTTTTATTTGGTACATTTGGCTCAATATCTTGGGCATACGAGTTAACAGTAAACTGGAAATAATACATGTATCTATCCAAAATGTGGAGTTTATCCATTATTGGCAAAGGATTTTTTGTCCAAAAAACAATACCATCGACTACTTCGGTTGAGAGAGCGATTTTGCTTATTTGATGGATGTTCATCGGATTTCTTGCATATACAAATCCTTCTTTTATTCGGTTTACAAACCATTCTGAATAATATGAAGGGATGTCTGTACGGCGGCTTGCGCTCACTATCATTCATCATCCCATCCTATCTCAATCAATAATTGAGCGCTTGTACAAAACTGCCAAGGCTCATACTGGCAATATCTTCTCGCCGTTGCCTCATTCATTGCAACACTTTTTTCATGCCTTGTACCATAACGTTGCGCTTCAACCTGAATGTTTTTATCAAAATAATATTGATCGTAACTCACACGGAATTCTGCCAATTGCAATTTTGTTACAAGGCTCAGAAACAAGTCTCTGCCCATATTATTGCTCTTAACATCATTGACCAGAATGACAAACGGCTCCGAAGCATTCTTATGCTTTACAATGCTGTCGATAATCAAATCGAACAACTTATCCACCGCGCATGGACCTTTTGAAACGTACAGCGCTGAAATGATATACTGCAAAACCAGCACATTAATGTCTCCGACCGCAAATTGCTCAAGAAATGTAAATGCATCTTCGGTAGACAAATTGATATATGTAATGTCCGCTGTGGTATATTGTAGCACTTGGTTGTGGATAGATTCCCATAACGGGTTTTTATCAATGCCCCGGTACTCCAATGTTTTACCCGGAGCATTCCTTTGCAAATAGAGTTCAAAAGCCATCAAATCGGGACAGGCACCACAGCCAATCGAAAATATACTGTAATGCTCTATTTCTGCAAGAGCGTCGCTTTTTTGCAATAGATAATAGATTTCTGTAGCATATTTGTACACATAGTCACACACATAAAAGTTTATTAAATGAGGACAATCGTAAAATTTCTTTCCGTTCGGATGCCGTGATGGATAATGAATTTCTTCAAGGCAGTCTTTACAATTTCTGGAGCAATCACCTGTGTGTAAGCAATCCTCACATCGGGTATTTCTGTGTGCGTTTCTATATTCTGAATCGCAAAAGCTCATTACTCTGTCAATAAGCATTTTCCTTCCCCCAAATTAGCCTGATTGCAAATAGCATTCTTTATACGGGATTGACATTTTTCTTTAAGAATATTATAGCTCAGAGTCACTCTGTTTGCAACCGAATGCGCTTACATGCTTAGGTACCTCACACATTTTACTATTGCGCTTCTGGAGTTTTGAAATATCCTCCCCAAAATGTATAATAGGGAAAACCTGACCCTGCAAGGCTTTACCAAAAGAAGAAACCCGTTTTTCGAAAAAATCATTCAAAAAACGAGTTTCGTTCAATAATAGTTTGACATTTGGGGATTTTTGCAGGAGCGTTTATTAAATGTAAACTCAGGAAACCCTTATACCGCAAGGCTTTCCAAGTAGAAAAGCCCCTCTTTTCGATAAAAATGTTCGAAAAGAGGGGTTCATTCATCTGGTCCGAGTAGAGCGATTCGAACGCTCGGCCTCTTGAACCCAAATCAAGCGCGCTACCAACTGCGCTATACCCGGATATTTGATTTTGAACCATTATAGCACAAAATTTGTGCGATTGAAAGATTTTTCTGTCTGTGGTCATTCCTGTGGTCAAAGCCGCTTTTGTGCCGCTTTCAGCAGCCAGAGGAAATCCAGCAAACGCAGGTGCCGCAAGGCTTTGCGGCGTTTCTCCTTGACCCGTCCCGGATACAGCCACGGCACTCCCAAACCAGGCGCGATACCAACTTCGCTATACCCGGATACAACGTATTATTATAGCAGGTCAAAATGCGCCTGTCCAGTCCTGTATATAGCTTTTTGCATTTTATGGAATCCTGCGTTCTAATACACCATTGATTGCTTCTCACACAGATTAAATCTTCTATGTTAGGGTTGACGTACTGGGGCTTTCCGTCAATGCCTTTGCCCGTAGGCGACAAACGGATAACTTGACCGTTAAGCCGTTGCACAAGGGAGAAATACTCGGCTTCCGGGTCGCAGATGATAATATCGTCGTCGGTAATGAGGAAAGCGTTTGTCATTTCCCGTTTCGCCGCAAAGGATTTTCCGCTTCCCGGCGTTCCCAAGATAAGCCCATTCGGATTTTTAAGCTGCTTGCGGTCGCAGAGTATCATGTTGTTTGAAAGAGCGTTCAGCCCGTAATAGAGGGCTGCGCCCGTCTGGAAAAGCTCCTGCGTGATAAAGGGGATAAAAATAGCGGTGCTGCTTGTCGTCAGTCCTCTTTGAATAGGGATAAGGTTTTCCCCAAGAGGGATAGAGGACATAAGCCCCGCTTCCTGCTGATAGTCAAGGCGCGTCAAAGCGCAGTTATATTTCTGTGCAATGCCCGCCGCTGCGAAAATGTCATTTTCCAGTTTCCGCTTCGTGTCTGCCATGTTGACGACAAGGAACGTGAGTAAGAACATTCTTTCATTCCTGCTCTGTAAATCCTGCAAGAGATTTTTCGCTTCGCTGCCGAAAGTGGCAAGGTCAGAGGGAATAATATCCATGTCGTAGCCGCTGCGTACTGCTTTTTTCTGTTCCTCAATCTTCATCTTGTCAAGGTCAGTGATTTTCCGCTTGATAGTCTTGATAGCTTCGGTCTGGTCGATACTGCGGATATGCAGATTGACGATAATTCCGTTTTCAAGGTCGAGAATGTCCGAAAGCATACGGTCATTCAGCTCCGGCGCAAGGATTTCAAGGAACGATACCGCACCGAGTTTTCGCCCCATGCGGAACGTGCGCCCGTCGCCAAAACGGAACGAGGACGGGGCGATAAAGTCCTTTGTGGTAAGCCCCGACGGGGTGAGCCAGTCCCAAGAGAAACGGAACGGTTCTCCCTCCGGGTGGAATACGCTGTGCAGGGCTTCCAGCCGTTCATAGCCCGTCATGGGGCGGGCGGCTGCGCCCAGCACCTTAAAATTATTCAGTATGTCGGTTTCAATACGGGCAAGCCGCGCCTTTGCCGCTGCCGGATTGTCTGCTTCGATACTGAATGTGATGTACTTGTGCTTGACAAGCCCGTTGTTGCCTTTGGAAAGCTGATTTTTCAGCATAGTACGGTACTCTTCACGAATGGCATTGAAGTCATCGTTCTGATCCGGAATATCAATACTTTTCTCAAATTCTGCCACATCCACCTGCTGATTGATAAAGGACAGCTGCACACTGATGGAAGAATCAAAGTAATTTAAGAAATCACAGTAATTTTCAAATATCGTGGTCTTATCCTCATTTAAAGCAAGCTGATAGTTGATGTCATAAAACTGAATCGTCTTGGAGAAAAAGGTCTTTGTCACCTGGCAGATACCATCCTGCAGCATCCGAATATACGGAATACTCTGCTGTGCAGTTGTAGGAATGTTTTTCTGTTTCCTACGATCCCGTTCCTGCTTCTTCCTACGCTTTTCCTGTTCTCTTTCTTTTCTGCTTTTTTTGTTTCTTCTTTCCTGACGGTTTCTTTTTTCCGCCAGGGACAGACGCTCCTGCTGAGCCTCCTGCTTTGTCTTTTTTGCCATCCGGCACACCCTCCTTTTTTACAAGGGTGGAAATCTCCTGATAAAAATTTTCTGTCTTATATGGTCTTACCGCTGGACATATAAACTTCTGTCGAATGATATTTGCCACCACTTTTTCAAAGGGAAGCCCGTCTTTTTCATACATCGCCATGAAGAAAAACGGAAGCATGATCGTTACCATCAGAATGGCAGCGATACTGGAACCGATTGGTTTTCTCATGAACAGATAAAACGGAATTCCCACAACTGCGGCAAGTGAAAAGAAAATCAGCTGCCGCTTTGTCAGATTTAACGCTACTTTTGTTTTGACCTTGGTAAGGTCTTTTGGTACTGGTACATACGCCATGGTATGCGCTCCTTTCCTGCCCGTTAGTGGGCATTGAATATTGATTTGCTAAGGCTTCCGGTCTTGAATAATGAAAATGCAAGAATCACGGTATACGCCGCTACTGAAAACATTGCTGCATGAAGGTCACTGGATATGGTCATTGCATTGACCAGTACGGAATAAATACCGACACAGACCAGCATGAAGAATCCCTGAAATGCCAGTGCGAACAAGCCTTTTAAATAGTTGTTTCCGATATTGCCCCATTCCTTATTGGTCATGGTGGCAAACGGAATTGGTGCTATGGAAGTATAAAGGTAAATTTCTATCATTCTTCCGTACAAAATAACGGTTATGATGATCGACAGAATCCGCATGGTAATACTGATCAACAGCGTTTCCATGGATAGCAGGAACAAATCCCCCAGTTCCATATCTTCCAGTGCATCCACAATCCTTGTGATTGCTTCCGATGCGTCCACTGCTGTGTTTCCGGAAATTACTCCGGCGGCATTGTTGACCACATGCTGGCCAACATCAAAGACCGCCATCGTGATATTGAACGTATTTGTCACCAGATAAATGGCTACATACGCCTTAAAGATCCAGAGGAAAATGTTGTAAGTCTCAAATTCATGGAAATTGTTTTTCTGCGTTACCATCGTAATCAGCTCATAGCACAAGACAAAGGTGATGATCAGTCCCGCAATGGGGACAATCACCGTTTGGGAAATGTTCTGGATCAGATTGAAGATTCCGGCATTCCATCCCTGCGGTGTCTGTCCCACCTGCCCGGCTATGGTTCCCACCTGCTCATTGACAGACGTGAACATGTTATCCAAACAGGACTTGATAAGCCCGATCAGGATATCCTTTATCGCTTCCGTAATTCTCTCAATGATGGTGTTCATCTACCACTCCTCTTAAGAGAACAATGTTGCCAGCTGTGGAATCAGGGTAGTTCCCAGCAGCATGATTCCGGCACCAGCCATCAGCTGTTTGATGCCCTGGCTCTTAGCGCCGGATAGCGATAGGTAATCCTTTGAAGTTATCTCCGGATTTTCCCCCGCTCCACACCGTGCATGCGACTTTCACCGCACACGGCGTTCCATCGGTTAGTATTTTTCATTGTCTAAACAATCAACCTTTGAATAGAATAAAAACTGTAGTAGTTGAAATAAGATTAAATAGGTTGCATGGAAGCCAACTCACGAAGGTGGTTAACCTTTATAAGCTGTTTGTTATCTAGCTGTAGTAAATCCATATATTTGTAAATAGTTTCCGCTTTTGAAGCATGAATGAGTTTATGGACGGAATTCTTTATGAGAATAAGATTCTCATAGGCATCCGTACCGCCTAAATGTCGGGGTAACTTATGATGGCAATGAATTTCCCCAACAGAGGAGAATTCAACACCGGTTATAGCACATTTTCCCCATTGGGCTGAAAAGAGAGATATTCGATTGTCTGCGTATTCCGCACTATTGGAATAGACTGGTTGACGCATGAGAGCCAACATCATAGGGATGTTGATTCTCAGACAGTTGTGAATACCTTCACGTCCTTCGGGAGTGTAATAATTCCAGCTCTTCTTACGGAAAAGCGGATTTTTGTGCTGTGTGTATCCTATTGGATACACGGGCTCATTCGTACCAGCGACATATCGCATCATTTTGGATTTACCAAAACGGGCTTTTTCAAACTCCGTAAGCTCTCGCCCTGTTTTCACAAAGCGGTTGCCTGTGCGAGTGCTAAGCCTGTTTGTCAGCAAGGTCATGACTGTGCGGTTAAGGGAAGCACAATCATGATTAACATGTGTGGCAATACAGTAGTAATTCTGCATGCCAGTGACCATACTGTTATAGAGTCTGATTTCACCCTGTTCGCCATATATTTTGCGAGGGTGAACAATTCTCTTTGCCTGTTCTTTTAGCTTCTCCCTTTTGTGCTCCAGATTTTTATCTGCGATATGAGATATAACCACGAGTTTGTTGCCCTTCCTGTGCACTTTCATTTTGAATCCGAGAAAATCAGAATAATGATTTCTTACATTTACAATCCTCGTTTTCTTTTCAGAAATTTCCAGTTTGAGCCTTTCTTTCAGCCACAGAGTGACTGCACATTTGGTGCGTTCAGCAGAGTCCTTAGTCCTGCAAAAGATTCGAAAATCATCTGCATAGCGGACAATGAACATTTCCTTCAGGTTAGATTTCTTAGCCTGTCGATAGCCATTGTCGGGTCTGGTATTCCGTTTGCAAATCGGACACCATTGCCATTGACTTTCTACCCAGTGGTCTAATTCGTTAAGCACGATATTAGCCAGGAGTGGCGATATGATACCTCCCTGTGGGGTTCCTTTGTCGGGCGTGATAAAAGTCCCGTCCTCCAGTTTGATAGGTGCTTTGAGAATTCGTCTTATGACAAAAATCAACTTCTTGTCATGAATACCCATAGCCCATATCTGTCGTATCAGCTTGGCGTGATTCACATTATCAAAGAATCCTTTTATATCGAATTCAATGACATAGTGAAGATTGGCATGTTGAAGCAGCTGATAACTTCTTGCTATGGCATTCTCTACCGAATGGTTCGGTCTGAATCCATAGCTGTTCTTGCTGAACTTAGCTTCACAAACGGGTTCCATTACCTGTTTGATACATTGTTGAACAAGCCTGTCCCAAATACATGGGATCCCTAGGGGTCTTGTCTTACTTGGGTCGTATGGTTTTGGTATCTCCTTACGCCTTACAGGTTTTGGGCGATACCCATGTTCACTTCCATTAATAATAAATCTAACTTTTTCAACAACTTCATCGGGGGAGCATCTTCCGATGTCCTCGATTGTGAGATTGTCTGTGCCATTTGTTTTACTTCCTGTATTTTTCTTGATATTTCTGTACGCTAGAAGAATGTTTTCCCTTTGAAGGATGACAGACATTAAATCTGTGAAAACTTCTCCGTTCAAACTTGCCTGGTATAGATTATCAATCGTATTCTGCATTCCGTAATACTCGTTGTGACGCAGATTATCTTCACATAGCAGTTGCTTTTTCTTTTTCATGGTCATAAGGCATCACTCTCCTTTCTTGGGAAAGTGTCCCTTTTTGTCATACTCGTAATCCTTATAAGATTGAATGACAATAATTGTTTCTAACCGACTAAAGCCCATTCCTCGAGCCCGCCTTTTTCGTAGGGCTGTCATAGGTTCGAGCTTCGCTTTTCAGCACAGATTAAGCGGCTTATATGATTCGTCCGCAGATTGCTTATGAGCAACTCTGTACCTTTCCACGTTCCGATAATTCTATCTGTGCATATATCCTTAGGTGTCCGCTATAGTCCTGTCAGCTTGATTGTGCCTATAACACAATACGGAGTTTCATATTTTCGATTCTTACTCCACCGCACTGACCCACAATTAAGTGTCCATACATTTCTATATGGTAAACATCTAGACCCGTACATTCGCGGTTTTCGTCAGTCCGTCGTGGACATTCTCACCATAGATATTTTATAGACTCCCGACGTGTCATCTGCATACGGTACCTCTACCGCACTTTCGACAGCTGTATTTCTACACTGTTTCGGCAGACTTCCGCCGACTTTATCGAGCTCCAGACCCCAACCATTACAGTCAGAGCCGGTCGAAGTATCAGAGAAGGCATTTCAGGGCGTTACCCCATCATTCTACCTTTCGAATTATCAGTTGTTGCTTACCTCGTGTGGAAGTAAGCCCGACGATTTTAGCATCGCATGGCCATAAGTCTATGAAGTTTTACCCTCATAGAGCGATGTTTGTGCGTCAACGTGTCGCACCGAAGATGTTCTCGACTTCACGGGAAGCCAAAAGGTCTTTCACATTCTGGGTAATTCCGGTGGGGATGCCGCCCCATTTTCTGAATCTCTTCCAGATTTCTACGCTGTACGCCGCAGTCTGCTCTTCCTTCAACAGAAGATGGAACTCGTCCATGTAGTACCTTGTGGACTTGTGCTGGGCGCGGTTGATGGTCACTCTGTTCCACACCTGATCCTGAACGATAAGCATTCCGAGCTTTTTAAGCTGCTTGCCCAGCTCCTTGATGTCATAGCAGACGAAGCGGTTGTTGACATCCACATTCGTTCTGTGATTGAAG
>ENA-ORMR01002544-ORMR01002544.1-human-gut-metagenome-genome-assembly--contig:-NODE-2544-length-11119-cov-2.667209_pt1 | contig 11119 bp, 5 predicted proteins | sample MGYA00242107_ERZ509003 | MGnify/ENA primary metagenome ERZ509003 (study PRJEB26280, sample SAMEA2338699) | human gut metagenome | biome: human gut; feature: human-associated habitat; material: faeces... | reverse complement strand
GTGAGCTTGGCGAGCAGGGCTTCATTGAGACTGCGGCGTTCCTTCTCCATGTGGCGTTCACGGGCTTCGCGGAGCATGCGCTCGACGAGCTGCTTGAGAGCGGCCTGCTCGAAGGGTTTTTCGATGAAGTCGACGGCGCCGCGCTTGAGGGCGTTCACGGCCATGGACACGTCTCCGTGGCCCGTGATGAAGATGATGGGCAGCTCGGCCTTGCGGGCCAGAAGGTGTTCCTGCACTTCAAGACCACTCATGCCCGGCATGCGCACGTCAAGCACGAGAACCGCAATGGCCTTCGGGTCGTACTTGGCGATGAAGCTCTCGCCGCTGTCGTAGAGCTCGACGCGGTAGTCGCTCGCCTCGAGGAGCCACTTCAGGGAGTCGCGGACGGCGTCGTCATCGTCGACGACATAGACCGTGCCCAGCGTTTCAGGGGCTTCGGAACCGTAGTCATAGGGAAACATGAAAGAAATCTCTCCTCAGAAAAAGTACCCTGATTTTACATCAGATCAGGATGTTCACGAGCCACGGGGACGGTGAACGTAAAGGTGGCGCCGCCGCCCGGCGTGTCGGAGATGACGATTCGGCCGTGGTGGACTTCGACGATTGAGCGGCAGATGTTGAGGCCCATGCCCATGCCCTCATCCTTCGTCGAGTAGAAGGCGTCGAAGAGCATCGTCTTGGTGTCGTCCGGAATGCCCGTGCCGTGGTCGGCCACCTTGAACTGGATGAAGCTGCCGCTCTCGTGGAGCCTCACGTCCAGATCGATGGTGTGGTTGGGACAGGGCTGCACGGCCTCCATGGCGTTCTTGAGCAAGTTGAGAAGCAATTGTTCAAGCATGACGGAGTCGCCGTTCATGGCGGGAAGGTTCGGCTCGATGGTCGTGTTGATGCGTGCATTGAGCTTCTCCGCCTGAATGAGCGCAAGCTCCATCGTCTCGTTGACGACGCTTTCGGGCGTGAGCGACGTGAACTGAGGCTCGGTCTTCTTGGTGGCGGCGAAGCCGCGGATGCGCTTGATGATGGCCGCTGCGCGCTGGGCCTGACGATTCACCTTGTCGAGCGCTCCGATCGTGTCCTCGCGCGTGAGCTTGCCTGCCTGCAACATCATGCTGGCGCCGGAGGCGTAGTTCGAGATGGCGGCGAGAGGCTGGTTGAGCTCGTGCGCGAGGGAGCTGGCCATCTCGCCCATCGTGACGAGTCGCTGCGTTGTTTCGGCGCGCTTCATCTGGGCCTCGAGCGCAAGCTCGGTCTCTCGCTGGTTGGTGATGTCGGTCGCGATGATCATGCGTGCGGGCGTGTCATCCGTCCAGGTGAGCCACTGCATGCGGGCGTCGAACCAGCGGTTGGTCTCGGCGTCGTAGACGCCTTCGCGGGCGATCAGCGAGTGCTTTTCGGAGATGAGCTTCACGAGGCGGATCGCGCCGTCGGGCGAGCCGCCGAAGAACTTCTCGTAGGGGGTGTTGCGAAAGAGAAGGCGGGGGCGATCGGGATCGCCGCCCAGCACGCAGATCGCCGAATTCATCGACTGCACGACGCGCGTGAAGCGCTCGTGCGCGGCCTTCATTCGCTCGCGGGCGCGCTTTTGTTCGGTGATGTCGTAAAGCTCGCCGATCCAGCCGATCACACGGCGGTTTTCGTTGAGCAGCGGAGAAACGTTGAGCTGTCCGTCAAAAAGCAGGCCGTCCTTGCGGCGGACGCGGAATTCGATCGAGCGCACCTGACGGTCCTCGGGGTGCGCAAGAATGTCCTGAAGCGTTGCGGAGATGTCGTCCTCCCAGTACGGATAGGGAGGCATGACGCCGATGAGCTCCTGCGTGCGGTAGCCGACGAGCTTCTGAAAGGTTTCGTTGACGAAGAGGATTCTGCCCTCGCGGTCCGTAACGCGGATGCCTGCCACGGACGAGTCGCTCATGGCCACGCGAAGCGAGTTCTCGGCAAAGAGCTTCTGGTGGGCCTTGTGCTGCTGGCGCTGGTTGTTCACGAGAAGTCCGAGCGCGACGGCAAGAAGGCCTGCGAGCGCGATGATGGCCCAGAACTTCAGGTTGTCCGTCGTGAAGAGCGAATGCTCGTTGCTGAGGCTCACGAGCCTGAGCGACGGATCGTTGAGGAGCGGAATGTTCGTCGAATATGTGAGCGAGCGGGCGGATGTGCGGAACTGCTTGCGGTCGATGACGGGCTTGCCGTCCGCCTCAAGATAGAAGATGTAGGGCGTCGTGCCGATCACGCTGTTGGCTGCGTCGGCGATGAGGCGCGAGAGGTTGATGCGCGCCATGAGGACCTGGTCGTCAGCAGGAGTCGGCACGAAGAGGTCGAAGAAGACCTGGCGCGTATCCTTGACGGAATAGGGAGAGGTGACGACGGGCGCCTCGCGCGTGAGTACGGAGCGTACGGGTTCGTACATGGCCGAGGCGTCGATGCGGCGCTCGGGCGAGTCGGGCATCAGCGCGCTCTGCGAGGTCGAGGCCCAGTGGCGAAGCACCTTGCGGTCGCGGTCCACGAGCGCCATGTCGACCACCTCTCGGCGGTCCTGCATGAAGGCCATGGCGGCGAGTTCGGCGCCAGCCGTGCGCGAGGGAGTGCCCGGAATGTGGATGAGGCGCATGCTCGACTTCTGCAGAAGCTCGGTCGTGCCCATGAGGCGGGACTCGACGGCCTGCACGATGAGGTCGGTGGACTGCTGGAGGCGGACGCTTTCGGCGCGGCGGTCGGCGTCGATCATGAAGACCGCGACAACAAAGAAGCAGGCGGCGAGGAGCACGAGCGCGGCCCACGAGGCGTAGATGCCGACGCGGGAGTTGGCGCTCGAGTCATGCGAGACGCTCAGCTTGCGGAAGGTCGACGCGACTTGTTCGTCGGTGAAGTCAATGGCCATGTTTTTCGTCTGGGAAGGTGCTGTGGGTGCATTGTAGTGCAGAGAGGGGCGCAAAAGGCGCGGGAACCGGTCAAGGGAGTACGCTGCCGGCGTCGAAAGGCCGGCGAGGACGGTAAAATAGGAGCCGTTCACCACCAACCGGAATTGTCCCCCATGGCTCTTACCCAGCAGGAACTCAAGCGCGAGGTCGCCCGTGCGGCGCTCGCCTATGTCGAAGAAGGCCGAATCCTCGGCGTCGGAACCGGCTCCACCGTCGATCAGTTCATCGATCAGCTGCCCGGCATTCGTGAAAAGATCCCCGCCTGCGTCTCCTCGAGCGAGCGCTCCACGAAGCGTCTTGAAGCGCTCGGCTTCAAGGTGCTCGACATGAACGAGGTTGACGAAATCGGCGTCTACGTTGACGGTGCCGACGAAATAGATCCGGGCTTCTCCATGATCAAGGGAGGCGGGGGCGCGCTTACGCGCGAAAAGATCGTCGCGTCCATTTCCGGCCGCTTCGTCTGCATTGCGGACGCCTCGAAGAAGGTGCCCGTGCTCGGTTCCTTCCCGCTCCCCGTCGAAGTCATTCCGATGGCGGCCCGTGCCGTGAAGGCGAAGCTCGAGGCGCTCGGCGCGACCGTGAAGCTCCGTAACTTCGTCACCGACAACGGCTGCCACATTCTTGATGCCTCGGGCCTTCGCATCGAGGATCCGAAGGCGCTCGAGGCCGAGATCAATGCCTGGCCCGGCGTCGTCACGGTGGGCCTTTTCGCCGCCCGCGGCGCCGACGTGCTGCTTTTGGGCACGCAGGAAGGCGTGCAGACGTTCGAACGAGGCTGACAGACCGTTCGACTGCAAGGAAAAAGCCCGCACTTCCTTGGGAAGTGCGGGCTTTTCGGGCCGTGTTTCGGCGAGGACCTGTCCGCAGTCGCGGATCAGGGCTTCGGCGGCACGAAGTTCTCAGGCACCTGAACGCCTTCGGCATCACCGAAGAAGTAGCGTTCGCACTGCTGCATCAGATGCTGGCGGGCGGACAGGTCGGCGAGGTTGAGGCCGTATTCGTTGACCATCATGGTCTGAAGGCGCGTCCATTCGGCCCATGCCTCCTTGCTCACCTCACGCCAGATGCGGGCGCCGAGAGCGCCGGGAAAAGGCGGGTAGTCGAGCCCTTCGGCTTCCTTCTTGAGTTTTACGCAGTTAACCATGCGGGCCATCTGTTTGCTCCTTGATTGATGTGTGGCGGACGGCATGAAGCCGTCCGAAGCGTTCGTACATTGTAGCGCGAGTCCGTCAAATTCTACGTGGAGCTCTTTCTGAGGCTCCATCCATTTATTCGAAGATTTTCTATGTCCGATCGTGCGCTGTTTGCGGCTTTCCAGAAGGTGAAGGCCCAGGTTGATGATGCCGTGTCCCTCACCCGTGAAAGGGAGGCCAGAGCCAGAGCTGAAGAGGAGAAGGCGCGTGCGGCCAAAAAGACTCGCGTCGTGAAGGCGGCCGAGACAAGGAGGGCCGAGGCGGGCACCGCGAGCATCAGCGCTTCGGCCTTCAGCGCAACGGGGGGCTTCGGCGCGGCGCTTGCAGACGCGGCGAAGTCGTCGGGTGCATCCTTCCGCATGGCGGCCCCCGCAAAGTCGCGGGGCGGACAGCCCGTGACGGCGCCGAAGGCGGAGCCGTCGGCAGTGCGAAAGCATGCGCAGATGTCCCCTTCCACGAAGGCGAAGGAGGCGCAGGGAAAACGACACGATGCCAAAGCGGATCGAGCAGGCCGCAGGCCTTCCGGTGAGCAGGCAGGCATCAGGAACGAGCGTTCCGAAGGCACCGCAAGGCAAAGCGGGCGCACGCATTCGCGCGAGGGAGCTGATCGTCAGAAGACGGTGTCCTCCGAGGCCCCGAAGCGCCGTCTTTCCTATGAAGAGCGCCGCAATCCCGTCCCGCCCTTTACGCTCATGCCGGGGCTTCCCGTTTCCGAGCGTGGCGAGGAGGTTGCGAAGGCCATCCGCGAGAACAGGGTTGTGATCGTCTGCGGCGAAACCGGCTCGGGCAAGACGACGCAGTTGCCGAAAATCGCCATGATGGCGGGGCGCGGCGTTCCCGGGATGATCGCGCACACTCAGCCCCGCCGCATCGCGGCGAGCTCGATCGCCAAGCGCATCGCCGAGGAGCTCAAGACCGAGCCCGGCGAAGTCGTGGGCTACAAGGTGCGCTTCACCGACACGATGTCGCCGGGCGCCACCATCAAGCTGATGACGGACGGCATTCTGCTTGCCGAGACTCAGAATGATCCGATGCTTCGCGCCTATGACACGGTGATCATCGACGAAGCGCACGAGAGATCGATCAACATCGACTTCCTGCTCGGCTATCTGAAGCGCCTGCTTTCGAAGCGGCGCGACCTCAAGGTGATCGTCACTTCGGCCACGATCGACGCCGAGCGATTTGCCCGACATTTTGAGATCGACGGGCGTCCCGCTCCGATTCTGACGATCTCGGGCCGCACCTATCCCGTCGAGGTTCGCTATCGTCCGATCGAGGACATGGATGAGGCCGACGACAAGACCCTCGTCGGCGCGATTGACGATGCGGTGGGCGAACTCGAGGCTTCGGGACGCGGGGACATTCTGGTGTTCCTGCCGGGCGAGCGCGAAATCCGCGAGGCCGCGGACGTTCTTCGCAAGTCGCGTCCCTCGACAACGGAGATTCTTCCGCTTTTTGCGCGCCTGACGGCTGCAGAGCAGGAGCGCGTGTTCCGCCCCTCCGGAGCGAGGCGAATCGTGCTCTCCACCAATGTGGCGGAAACCTCCATCACGGTGCCTGGCATCAGGTTCGTCGTGGACACGGGGCTTGCCCGCGTCAAGCGCTACTCCTATCGCAACAAGGTCGAGCAGCTTCAGATCGAACCCGTGAGTCAGGCCTCCGCCAATCAACGCGCCGGCCGATGCGGCCGCGTGGCCGACGGCATCTGCATCCGACTGTACAGCGAGGATGACTTTGCACGCCGCCCCGCCTTTACGGATCCCGAAATTCTGCGCTCGAACCTTGCCGCCGTCATCCTGCGCGCCATTTCGCTCAAGCTGGGCGACGTGCGCGAATTTCCGTTCGTTCAGACGCCGCCGCCCCGCGCGATTGCGGACGGTTTTGCCATTCTGCAGGAGCTCAACGCCGTCACGGAGGAAGGCGAACTCACGCGCGTGGGCAGGGAGCTCGCTAGGCTTCCCGTCGACCCGCGTCTCGGCCGCATGCTGCTTGCAGGCTCCGAACAGGGCAGCCTTGAAGAGCTGCTGACGATCTGCGCAGGGCTCTCCATTCAGGATCCGAGAGAGCGTCCCGCCGATGCACAGCAGGCGGCGGATGAGGCGCACAGGAAGCTTGCGGACGAAAAGTCTGACTTCCTTTCCTACGTCAAGCTCTGGAACTGGTATGAAAAGGCCAATGCCGAGAAGGAAAGCAACCGCAAGCTTGAGGCCGAGCTTCACAGGCGCTACCTTTCGGTGAGGCGCCTGCGCGAATGGCGCGATGTTCGCCGTCAGCTCGTGCAGCTCACCGACGAGCTCGGCTGGCGCAGGAACACGTCGCCCGCCACCTTCGAGCAGGTGCACCGCGCCCTGCTGACGGGTCTTCTGGGCAACATCGGCTCTAAGGCCGTCGAAAGCGACTTTCGTGTGCCTCCCTACCTTGGCGCTCGCGGCATCAAGTTCTGGATCTGGCCTGGATCGGCGCGCGCCAAGAAGGCGGGTCGCTGGATTCTGGCTGCCGAAATCGTCGAAACGTCCCGCATGTTCGCGCGCTGCGTGGCAGACATCGAGCCCGAATGGATCGAGGCGGCTGCAGGCGATCTGCTTCGCAGGAATTGGACCGAGCCCCATTGGGAGAAGAGCCGAGGGGAGGTTGTTGCATTCGAGCGCGGCACGCTCTACGGTCTCACGATCTACCAGCAGCGTAGGGTGAGCTTTGCGCCGCACGATCCGAAGCTCGCACGCGAACTCTTCATCCGTCAAGCGCTCGTTGAGGGCGAGTGGGATGGCCGTGCGGAGTTCTATGCACACAATGCTAGGCTGGTCAGGGAGATTCAGGATCTCGAGCACAAGACTCGCCGCCCCGACGTGCTTGTGGACGACGAGCTGATGTTCGCCTTCTACGATGAGAGGATTCCGGCAGATGTCGTCTCCACGCCGACGCTGTTGAAGTGGCTCAAGGCAACCTCCCGCGACGATCCGAAGGCGCTCTTCATGTCCCGTGACGAGCTGATGCGTCATGACGCATCAGGCGTCACCAACCGCTATTTCCCGAAGACGATGGAGATGGCGGGTATTTCGATGGCACTCAACTACCACTTCGAGCCCGGCAGTCCCCGGGACGGTCTGACGCTTGCGGTGCCGCTCTACGCCCTCAACCAGCTCGACGCCGTACGCGCCGAATGGCTCGTGCCGGGCATGGTGAAGGAGAAGGCTCAGACGCTGCTCAAGTCGCTCCCGCAGAAGATCAGGCGCCACTGCGTGCCGATTGCCGATTTTGCGGGCGGCTTCTTCACGCGAACGAAGGAGGGAGAGCCGCAGGCGAAGGGCTTCCTTGAAGCGCTTGCCGACGACGTGCGGTCCCAGACTGGCGTTCCCTGCACTGTCGGAGACTTCAAGCTCGAGCAGCTGCCGCCGCATCTCATCATGAACTTCAAGGTGCTGGACGAGCATGGTCGCCAGATCGGCATGGGGCGCAATCTTGCACAGCTGCGCGCCGAGTTCGGCGAGGCGGCACAGGAGACTTTCCGCCACGTCGCTCAGGAGGATGCGGCTGTAGCAAAGGATCTTGAGGACGGCATCACCGACTGGACCTTCGGCGAGCTTCCTGAGCTCATGGAGATTTCCCGCAGGGGTCAGACCCTGATCGGTCATCCTGCGCTTACGGATCGCGGAACCGACTGTGCAATCGAGGTCTACGATGATCCGCTGGAGGCCCGTCGAGAGCACAGAAAGGGGCTTCTGCGTCTCTTCAGGCTCGCTCTTCGCGAGCAGGTGAAGTTCGTTGAAAGAACGCTTCGAGATCTTGGCCGCGTGCAGATGCAGGCTCAGACGGTGCCAGGACTGTCCAGACTCTTCGAGAGCGCGGACACGCTGTCGACTTCCGTCGTCGACTGCGCGCTCGAGGCAACGGCGCTTGCCGAACCCTGGCCTCACGATGAGGCAAGCTTCAGGGAGCGACGCGAGGACGTGAAGGGGCGCCTCACGCTGGTGGCCGGTGAAATCTCGCGTCTTCTCACCGAGATTGTGACGGAGGCCGCAGGCATTCCCCTGAAGCTTCGCCGTCTGAGCGGCGAGAAGGCTCTGACGGATGACATTGAGGCTCAGCTCAACGATCTGTTCAGAAAGGATTTTCTGACGACGGTGCCGCTTTCTCAGCTCGCGCACTATCCCCGCTATCTGAGGGCGGTGCACTACAGGCTTGACCGCTATCGTGACGATCCCGTACGCGACGAATCCCGCCGTGCGGACATCGAGAGGCTTTCCGTACCGCTCATGAGGGCTCGTGCGGCGCGTCGCGGACAGCCCGACTCTCGTCTTGATGAATTCGGATGGATGTTGCAGGAGCTCCGCGTCTCGCTTTTCGCCCAGCAGCTGCGAACGCCGATGCCAGTGAGTGTCAAGCGTCTCGAGCGCGTGTGGATGTCGATCACGAGACTATGACACTTGACGACGTCTTGCAGAAACAAGTGCTAACGATTTTCTCTCGCGTACGGTGTCGGGTTTCTTGATGCCGTCGGTTCCGCAATCCGACAGCAACTTTTAAAATTAACAAAATGTACTGAGCCGGCGCATCCGGCGCAGCGGCTTGTTTGGGATTTGACGGACCTTCTGTAGGTCGTGGGCGGTGGTTGTGAAATTCAGCTTGAAGAAAATCGTGTTGGCACTTGGGCTAGGCGCATTCGTGGCGGCAGGCCCGTCGGTTGTTGTGACGCCCGTGCTGGCGGCGACGACTCAGAAGGCAGTGAAGGCGGGTGTAAAGAAGACGTCGGTCAGAAAGACCGTCAAGAAGACCACCTCCGTCAAGCGTACGAACAGCCGCAAGACGCTGGGCAGGGCCAAACATGCGGTCAAGAAGTCGAGCAAGAAGCCGCGCAGACAGGCGCGCAGGCGCGTGACGGCGCCCTCTCAGGCGACGCTCGCCGGTCTCAGGCAGACGCCCGACCTGCTGAGTCTTGGCAGCAGCGTGGCGCTTGCCGTCGATCAGGATACAGGCGAGGAGCTCTTCAGCAAGAATGCTGGCGTTGAGCTGCCGATCGCATCGGTCACGAAGCTCATGACGGCGCTCGTCATTGCGGAGAGCGGCCTGCAGATGAATGAAAGGCTCCGCATCTCCCGAGAGGACTATGTGCGAAGCCGCGCCCGCTCAAAGCTGAGGAGCGGCATGCGCATGACGCGCGGAGCCGTTCTCAAGGCCGCCCTGATGTCGAGCGACAACAGGGCCGCGACTGCGCTTGCGCGCACCTATCCGGGCGGGCGCAAGGCCTTTGTCATGAAGATGAATGAAACGGCGGAACGTCTCGGCATGACGGATTCCGTTTTTGCGGATCCGTCGGGGTTGGACAATCGAAATCACTCCACGGCGCGTGATCTTGCGAAGCTTGTCGCAGAGGCGCACAAGCATGAGGTGATTCGCGAGTCGTCTACGTTGCAGTTCGCGAGCGTTCCTGCGGGGCGCCGGCAACTGAAGCTTGTGACGACCAATCGCCTGATCGGCAATCCCGACTGGAACATCGGCGTGCAGAAGACGGGCTTTACGACGGCGGCCGGCCGCTGCATGGTCGTGCAGAGCGATGTGGGCGAGCGTCGTCTTGTGATGGTGGTGCTCGATAGCCCAAATAATGCTCAGCGCGCTGACGATATGCGTACGATGCGTGCCTATGTGCAAAGCGAAAGTGATTTCTCACGCGACTTTGAACACGTGGCGCCCTATGAAATTTTTTAATTCATCTGATTGCTGGCGATAAGTTCACAAGCTCCGTTAATCCCCTAAATGAAAGGCCTGAAGCATTTGGTGCTTCAGGCCTTTCGATTGATCCGGAACTCCCGGTTAACTGATCCATAAATCAGCGGAGAGTTTTAGGCGGCAGTTTCAATCCAAGCAGCGCGAGCATATCGCGCTGCTTTTTACTTAACTGACGCACCACCCAAGCATTGGCGTTTCTGCGCTTTTCAGCTTTGATGCCGCGCAGTTTTGCCATCAGCACCTCCATGGAATCTTTGGGAATTTTCAAACCCGCAGTCTTGGCATTGGTCTGAGCACGACTCATCATCATGAGCCGCAGTGAGGCCGCTATCGTGCAGACAAAGAGCTTGCCCAGGTAGCTCTTGTTCGTGCAGCGCAGACGATCTCCGTCTACCCAATTTTTGTATTGGCTGAAGTCCAGTTCAACAATGTTCCGCTTTTTGTATGCCTGCAGCGCAGCAAAAGGATCGCTTTCGATATTGCTGCGAATGACAAACATCCCGGCATATCGGACTGCCTCACGAATGGCCTCATCATTGCGGTCCCAACGTTTCTTTCTGCCCTCGGCTGCCGGCAGTTCTTTGATGTAGCGCCTGTATGTACGCCAAAGTTCAGGCGGCACCTCTCGATTCTCTGCTTTGAACTTGAGAATCTCTGCAACTCTGGCAGCCAATTCAGTCATCTCGTCTTCATCAGCACCGGGGAAGCGGTACAGATGTACGAAGAGCTCCTTGTTAAGCGTTCCGCTGTCGGTTTCCAGCTTCCACGATTCCTTAACCGTTCGGGCATAGGCACGAGTCTCTGCGTCGTAAAACCCAATGTCGCGAAACGATTCTCGGTATTCATCGAATCTGAGCTTCATGACGTCTTCAATAATGCGAACGCCTTGAATGAACTTCAGTTCGAGATTGATCATTTTTTGGACATTCTGCAGTGAGGAATAACCTCGATCCGTCACCAAGGTAACGTTGGAAAGATCGAGATCTGCCGCTCGCATGCGGTAAATGATTTCTTTGAGAGCTGCGGCGTCATTGATGGAGCCTTCATACGTATAAGCAAAGACGATTTCTCCGTCTTTTTGATCGCATACGAAGGTGTAATTGATCTGTTTGAGATCGGGATCCCTCTTGGCATGACCATACGCCGCATCACCAATCGTTTTGGAGTATGTGGAGATGGATGTGTTGTCCAACGCGTAGGTCAGACTTTCGACATCCTCAGCTTTGGCTTTATCGAGCTTGGCTGCATGACGGAGCCTGAAAAATTCCTCGAAATCCTTGATGCTGACCG
>ENA-ORMR01002541-ORMR01002541.1-human-gut-metagenome-genome-assembly--contig:-NODE-2541-length-11128-cov-3.139619_pt1 | contig 11128 bp, 17 predicted proteins | sample MGYA00242107_ERZ509003 | MGnify/ENA primary metagenome ERZ509003 (study PRJEB26280, sample SAMEA2338699) | human gut metagenome | biome: human gut; feature: human-associated habitat; material: faeces... | reverse complement strand
TAGATATTTACAATTTACATTTCCACTATTTGTACATTCCCTAATAATTGCTTCAAAATTTTGAGAATTAAATATATCTCCAAATTCATGGTTATAATAGGCATCAATATTCATAGACATTCTATTATTATCTTCAAATAATTCCATCCATTGTTTTGCCACTTCTTCAATAGGTGCTTGCATTATTTGCTCTTCTGTCATTTTTAATCCTCCATAGTAACCCAAATTTCTTTTTCATCTTCATCTATTTCAGCTTTGTATAAATAATTAATTTTAATATCAAAATATTCTGTTTCTTTATGCATAACTTCTCCAGAACTATTTGTTGTTATATTAATTTTTGGATTAGAATCTAAAACAAATCTATATCCACCCATTAATTCTTCTTTTTCTAAAATAATATGCTCCGAATTAAATCTAGCAATATCAAACAATTCATTAATTAATTCTTCTAATTTATATGATTTATTTAGTGCAACACTTGTATATTTCTTTCTTTGTTTTAAAGGCATATCATCAATTTCATCTAACAATGATAAGTATCCTATCATTGATGTTAATGGAGTTTTTATATCGTGAGCAAGATATACAATTAAATTATCTTTCTTTTCTTCGCTTTCTTTTGCTAATCTTTCATTCTTTTCAGATTCAGACTTTAAATGATTTAGTTTTTTCTCAACATTATCAAGTTCAGCAGGTAAATTTATATATTCTACGTTTTTATCATATAGTTTATCTACTGATAATATAATTGTATTCATATAAGAAAAAACTTTTTTTAAAGTTAAATATATATTTATAATAGATAATATTAGCCATATAAGAAATATAATTAAAAATGGTGTAAATCCGTTAAACACTACATTAAATAGTTCTATTGCTTTGCTATAAGTATCGTAATTTATATTATAAAGCCAATTAAAATCAGATTTTAATATTATCCAAGAAGTTACACCTAAAATTAAGGCTACAATAATCATAATAATAAGTTCTCTTAATAAAAATTGCATGAATATTTTAGATAATAAACTTCTTTTCTTTTTATTTTTCAATTTTATACCCCACCCCATAAATAGTTTTTATATACTTTGGTTTCTTTCCTGTATCATTCATTTTTTCTCTTAAATGTCTAATATGTACCATTATTGTATTATTATCTTTCTCATAATATTTTTCGCCCCATACCATTTCAAAAAGATTATCACTTTTAACCACAATACCTCTGTTTTGACATAAAATCCACAGAATAGCAAATTCTGTTTTAGTTAAATTTATTTTATTATCATTAAGATAAAATTCATAGGTATCATTATTTATCACAATTCCTCTGAAATCTATAATATTTTCCTCTTTTTTAGGTGTGTTATATTTTTGGTATCTTCGTAATTGAGCTTTTACTCTCGCCATTAATTCTAAAGGTTGAAATGGCTTTGTGATATAATCATCTGCTCCTATTGTAAGACCATTTATCTTATCAATATCTTCTACTTTCGCTGTTGCAAATATAATAGGAAATGTATAACCTAATTCTCTAATTTTTTTACAAAGCCAAAAACCATCCTTTTCTGGCATCATCACATCAAGAATTGCCAAATCAATATCTATATTTTTAATATCTTTTAATACATCTTGACTTGAATAGTATTTATATACATTATGATTTTCATTTTTTAAATATATCTCAACTAAATCGGCAATTTCTTTTTCATCATCTATAATTAAAATTTTACTCATATTTCACCTTCTAAAATTAAACTTGTAAAATATCTCCTCTACAAATTACTATTTTTATTTATTTTCATCTATTTTAATTAACTTTAAAAGCAAATTATCTATTGCAACTGTATCTTCATTTCTGGTAAGCATTGTTTTTCTTGTTTTATCTAATCCATTTATCATAATTCCTAAATCATACTTATCTACTTTCATTTTACTCTTTAATTTTGCTATTAGTTCATTTACTGCATCTGGATATTTGTTTTCATGTAATAATTGATTTCTAAATTCATTTAGTGCATAAAATATAATTCTAAACTCCTCATTATTAAATTCTATCTTCTTTTTACTTTTAAACATTCTATTACACTCCATTACTAACTACTATTGATAGCTCATTCTAATTATTCAACTTAACCATATAAAATATTACTAAACTTTTTATTAAGATCATTTATGTCTTTTGAACTTTGATTCATAATATAATCTGTTAGTTTTATTTTTAGATTTTCTCTTTCTTCTTTTGTATAATCTTTATCTTCCACATATATTCCTGCTTCATTAAATAATTGTTTTTCATTCTTTGAATATTTCATTGTTAGTTCCTCTTTCCCCTATTGTTATTTTAAAAGCATTATATCATTAATTTAAGCATTTGTACAAGTAGATAAATAAATTAGCCAGATTTTATATAATCTGGCCTTATAGTTATCTTTTTAAATCCAATCCTTGTAATTGTAATTTTATTTCAATTTGTTCTATTGTTTCTGGAGATAACCCTAATTTTGATAATTCTCTTTTTTTCATTTTGCATAATTGCCCTACCTGGAGAATATGTTTAGCTTTTAATTCTTTTGTAACACTACTATATAACTCTAACTTATTAATACTCTCGCTTAACTCCATTTAGTTTAACCTCCTTCATTATAGTTAGCAAACAGTCTTTGCAAATTTGTATGCCATTGATCTCTTGCAAGTTTTCTTCTGAATTGCAAAATGAACATGTATGTATATATTTCTCCATAATAATTCTTTTTCCTTGCACATAAATATGCATCGGTGTTTTTTCTATTAATCCAAATTTATCTCGAATTTCCTTTGGTACTCCTATTCTTCCTAAATCATCAAATTTTCGTATAATACCTGTATCTTTCATTTTTTTCTCCTTTTCCTTTGAATTCTAATTAACTTATCTAACTCATTCAATGTTCCTGAAGTAAAACCAGTTTTGGAAACAACCATTGGTGTTTTAGCTGCAATAAAATAATAATAATCTTTTTTATCTATAATGGTATCAATTTCTGAATATTCTACTTTTAATTTGATCCTTTTATTATCTAAAATAAAATAAAATAATCTTTAAAGAAATTATAATTAAGTGTTGTTTCTAAAACCCTTTTTCCTTTAATTTCTATGGCATCCTTAATACCGAAAAGTGCCATAATTATACAAAATATTTTATCATATTTATTAAAATCTAATATTAATGATGCAGTTATGATAAAAATACATATTGCTAACTTTAATACTATAATAGGTAAATCTCTATATATTTTTTCATATACCATTAATTGTTTAAAGTTTGAATCAGTAATTTTTGTTTCATTACTCACTAATACTTTTTCTTCCATTTCTCTACTCCTTATTTGATTATCTTAAAGTTTATCAGTTTTTGCCTTATAAAATCAATAAAGCTATTTTTAATTTGATAAATATCATTGTCTACAATAGTTAAGCTATTATCTACTTCTCTTTGGATTTCTTCAATTTCTTTTATTAGGTCATCAAAAGTAAATGGTTTAAATAGAATATGCTTTACTCCTAGTTTATTCAATTTTGTAATTGTTTCTGGATAATATGCTGCTGTTTCTACTATGAATTTTGTTTCATTTAACTGTAATTCATGACATTTATTTAATACTTCGTAGCCAGATATTCCCTTATCTCTTTTTAAATCTGTAATAACTATACCTGGTTTTAATGTTTTTATCATTTCTACTTGTTCTTCTCCATCTGAAGTTACTCCTAATATTTGGAGTTCACTAAAATCTTGCAAATATGCTTGCATTAATTTACACCACCCTAAATTATCATCTCCTATTATAATGGTAGTTTTGTTTTTTTCTTCCATAACTTTTAGGTTTGTTCTATACCTACTTTTAGTACTCCACTTACATATTTTATTGTTGGAAATAAAATGATAAGATGTGGGTATATTACTAGAAAAGGAGGATATTATGCAAATAAATGATGAAAAATTAAGAGAAATATTAAGTCAAAATATAAAATCTGCAAGATTATCCTCTAACCTTACACAAGAAGCTCTAGCAGAAATGTCAGATATATCTTTGAATTTCCTAAAAGACATTGAAGGTGGTCGCTCAGGTGCTAGCTTATTAACTTTAATAAATCTTTGCTATTCGCTTAATATCACTCCAAACGAATTGCTAAAAGATTTCTTTAAAGATACTTATGATATATCTGAAAATTTGACACAACAAATAAATCTTCTAAATGATTATCAAAAGAATGCAATTAGCACTCTTATACAATATTTTAATAGTAATGATATGCATAATAATATATAAACGGATCAATTAAGATTCGTTTTTTATTTTCCTTCTTCTCTTTTCTACCTATATGCCTCCTTTCTATTAAAATTTTTACACATTTATTGTTCCGTTCATTAATCAACTAAAATTATATATTTTTCTACATTTAATTGAGATATTTTCCATATTTTAACATATTAAAGTTATAATTACAATACTTTTTGTTTATTTCATTTCACTTAATGTTTATTTCCTTTCGTGTCAAAATTCACAAAAATCTGTTATTTTATACATGGAGGGAATTTTATGAAAAATGATATAAATATAGAGATTGGCGAAAAATTACAAAATGCAAGAAAGTCTTGTGGCTTTACACAAGAGCAGGTCGGCGAAAAAATTGGCTGTGCTCCTCGTTATGTTGCACAAATTGAAACAAATCAAACTAAAAGTAGCATACCTATCATAATAAAACTTTGTTCTCTATATGGCATAACATTAGATCATCTATATTCTGATTATTTGAAATTAGATTCTATACCTCAAGACTTATCAGCTATTATTGGTTATTTTAAATTAAACGATGAACACAAGGCTATTATAGAGAATAATATAGCATTTTTAAATAAATTAGAATCTCAAAAATAAGCACTATATGTGCTTTTTTATTTTGCACAAAAAGAATGGTACTTACTATTTCTAGTAAGTACCTCGGTTTTATCTTTCTTTTTCTCTTGAATATATTACTTTCTTTATATCATTATCAGTAATTATTTTATTTTCTATTGTAATACCATAAGGATTTACTATTTCAGCAAAATACTCCTTATTATTCTTAATTTCTAAAATAGTAGCTCTATTGTTATTATTTAGTTCTACAACATTAAATCTTTTAATCTTCATATATATTTCCTTTCGTAGTTCATTTATATTTTATAAAAAAATATGTTTTTTGTCAAAATTAGTATTTAGGGCTTCCATATCCCATAACTTGAACATCATCAAATGAATACATTCTTTCAGCACATTTATTACTTGTGTTTCCTTCTATTGTGTAAATTGTTCTATTTGTTATATCTGTTCTTGTTACTATTCCTACATGGTCAGAATTTCCATCTTGATTTCCATTTTCATCTTTCCAGTCAAAGAAAATTATATCTCCGATTATGGGATAATAACTTTCTCCTCTATCATGCCATTGATTTTTATTCTTAAACCAATTTATTCCATCCCCACATGCAGCAAATTTAGGAATAATACCTTTATCTATGTAACCACATTCATTAGCACACCAGGAAACATAGCAAGCACACCAATGTACATGCTCTTGAAAACCATACCATTTCCAAAATTTATCTCCTCCCTCATTCCCTATTTGAGCTTTAGCAACTAATATTATCTCACTATTAGGAATTTGTGAAGGATCATAATCGACATTTCCATCACTATTAAATATTGCAGCTATAAAGCCACCAATAAGAGCAATTATTAATATGATAACAACTGCTACCCAACCTCCAGCTGCTATTGCTGATATAAGAGCTTTTGCACCTGCAATTATTGCTTTAACAGTTTTTATTGTAGCCTTAACTGCGACTTTGGTAGCTTTTACAGTAGCTTGAATTGCTTTTTTTGACATTCTTACAGCTTTTTGTGATAGCTTAATACTTTCCTTTGCAATTTTTTCAGTATTTTTAGCAACTTGCTCTGCTGTCTTTATTCCTTTTTTAGCAAGTGTAGTTGTATTTTTTGATGTTTTAATACTTTGTTTTGTACCTGTCTTTATAGATTTATTAGTTTTTTCTATTACATTTTTTAAGTCCTTACTTTTCTTTTCTTTAATTCTTGACTTTAATGCTTGTACTTTTTGCTTTCCTTTTATAAAATTTTCTTGAGTTTCTTTTAATGATTTTTTACCTATCTCATTTGATTTTGATATTCCATTTCTCGAAACATAACTTATATCATTTTGAACTTTACTACTTGCATAATCTTCAGCAGTATTATTTTCTTCATTTATTGTAAATTCATTTATTTTTTCCTTTGTATTTATTAAATTGTTTTTAATTTTTTGTACTTGTACTATTTCTTTATCTAGTTTCTTTATAGTTCCTTTGGTCTTAACTTTAATATCTGACATTGTACCACCTCCAGACTTAAATTTTCTTTGCTATTACCACCATTCTTCCGTTTTTTTGAGAATATTCACATGTAGATAAAGTAATTAACTTATCACTATAATTTAAACTTGTTTCTATGTTGTAAAATTGCAAATTTCGACAAGTATTTATAAATGAATTGAACTCTTGTTCACTATAAAAATTAGAATAACTATAATATTTAAAACCTCTGTCTGAATAAGCGACAGTTTTAAAAGCTAATATTATTTCATAAGTATTTTCTATTGTTTGTCCTGCTTCTAAAGTATAAAATTTTATATATTTGTGATTTGTATAGAAGCTATGCCTTTTATAATTTTCTAGCTGCGAAAACATAGAGTTATCATTCATGTGGTGTCCATAAATTATTAAATTATCACTTGTTTCTAAATTGCAATGTTTTGCTAAATATGGTGTGCCATGACTAGAATAATTTTTATAAACATTTCTATGAAGATAGAAATCTCCATTTTGCATAACAGGATAATCTATATTTGTTCCATCTATTTTTACCCACCCAATCACATCAGAATTTATCTTTGAAATATTGTTTAAATTATAATTGCTTCTTATATTTGTTTGATTTTTATTTATGTTATTATTATTTGCTTCGATATTTGAAGTGTCTGTATTATTTTCTTGATTTTGCACAATTTCTTGTAAATCATTATACATATCATTTTCTTTCTTACTTTCTGCTATTTCTTTTATAAAAAAATAACTACTAATAGCTAGTATAACTATTAGTAGCATTAAAATAATTTTATATTTTCTATTCACTTATTCCTTCTCCTGGTTTAGTTGTCATTAGACTATATAGAGCTGTGTTCTTTGGAAATCTATTTATAAAAGGAACTAAAGCTGCTCCTACTTTTATAAGTCCCTCTCCAGATCCTACATTTGTTATATAACTCATTTGTAAATCAGAAATATTAAGTAGTTTTGCAAGTTCAATTCTGTCTGTACTAGCTTGGTTAAGCATAATTATAAATTCAGAGTTTGCAAGCATGGTTCTTGCAGTATGACTTTGCAATAAATCTTCTACATTTTGAGTTATACCTGTACAGAAAGCAGAATATTTACGAACTCTTTTCCAAAGTGTAAATAAGAAATTAGCAGAATATTCATATTGAAATAGAAGATATATCTCATCTATAAAAATATATGTATTTTTACCTTTTGTTCTATTGGCTGTTATTCTATTTAGTATAGAATCTAGTACAACTAGCATTCCCAATGGTAATAGTTGCTTTCCTAAATCTAGTATATCATAGCAAATTAAACTATTTGAAGTATCTACATTGGTGTTCATTGCAAATGTATTTAATGAACCATTAGTAAATAATTCGATTGCTAATGCTATTTCCTGTGCTTCTGGTTCTGTTTGCTTTAGCAATTCCTCTCTGAAATCCTGTAATGTTGGTGGTATTCCTTGATAATTACCTTGCTGAAATACTCTGTAAACATTAGCTGTACATCTATCTATAATAGATTTTTGTTTTGGGCCAAGATTACCACTACCAATTAACTGTTCGCACAAAGACAAAATAAACTCTGATTTAAGGATAACTGGATTTGCTCCATCTCCATATTCAGAGTTCATGTCCATAGCATTTATATGATTATTACTTGTAGCAGAAATTCTTATTACTTCCCCACCTAATGACCTAACTAAAGGAGAATATTCTCGTTCTGGATCTAGTATGATTATATCTGCATTTTTATCTCTTAATCTTATAGAAGTTATTTCTTGCTTACCAGCAAAAGATTTACCACTACCAGAAACACCTAAAATAAATGAATTACCATTTAAAAGCTGCTTTCTATCGGCTATAATCATATTTTTACTTATAGTATTTTGCCCATAAAAAATACCATTTTCGTGCCTAATTTCTTGCACTTTAAATGGTATAAAAGCAGCTAGACTTTCTGTTGTTAGAGTTCGGAGTGCATCTATTTTTCTCACTCCAAAAGGTAAAACAGTATTAAGTCCATCCATTTGTTGAAATCTTAATATTCCTAACTGACATAAATTTTTACTTGCAGTTTGTAATATTGCTTCAGTATCAATTTCTAGCTTTTCTTTTGTTTCATCTGTTATTACAATAGTAAGAACTACTGAAAACATTCTTTGATCTCTCAATGTTAAGTCATCTAAAAATTCCTTTGAATCAGCTCTCTGTTGTTCCATATCATAAGGTATAATTGCACTAAAATTATTATTAGCATTTTGTTTTCTTTGCCAATTTGTAATGTTAGTTTCAACACCAAGTCGGCGATTTTCTGCCTCTTTAACTGCCTCATCTGTGGGGATTGGAATAACATCTAGTGATAACATCATATTTTTGTTTAAGTCTGTAAGCTCTGCAACCATATCATCATTGATATAACTTGCAAACTCTTTTAGGAAAAATACCCTACCATATCTATCTCCTATTCTAAAATAATCTCTTTCAAATTCAGCTGTATCTGGACATATAAAATCTTTAAAATTATGTCCTTTCTTCATAGTTTCGTGTATATCAAAATGAAATGATGTTTCTTCGCCTGTTCTATAAAAATCATGTGCGATTCTTAATCTTTCTGTTGCATCTAGCTCAATACATTTTGAGCCTAAAGTATTAAAGTGATTTATTAAATCTGTACTAGCTCTTGTAAAATAGTTTCTAGCTTCTTCTATACTTTTCTTATATATAGATATAGTAATTATTTTTTCTTGTACTATTTCATTTGCATTTTTTGCTTGTGATATTAGCATTTGATTATATTCCTGTCTATATTTATCTAACTCATCTTCAGCATTTTTAAGAAGTATTGTTTTCTCAAAGTCTAATTTGTTTATTCTTCTATTATTTATAGTGATTTTAGTTGTAGCTCCTGCATCTAATGAATTAAGCAATGCAGAATAATCCAAAAACATAGCTTCTTTATCTTCTTTACTAGCTACTGCATAATTTATATCTATAAACTTAAATGATTTTGAATATTTGTTATTTCCAACTAAAAATATTCCATCTTCCCATATTGCTCTCACAGGAATAATGTCTTGTACAGATGTGGGAACAACAAACTTTTCTTTATCTAGTTTAAATATCTTTTTTAGAGTTTTCATCATTGTTATCTACCTCCCTTTTTGCATTTTTAGGTTTCTTAATTTTCTTTTCTTTATTCTTTTTTTGTGGTTTTAAAATACCTTGTTTTAGCTTTCTTTCTATTGTTGGTCTAAATACTTCTGCATAAATATTTTTTGCTTTAAAGGTTAATTTTTTTGGAATGAGAAGCTCTGATTTTATAAAAGCTATAACAAACTTCTCTGCTGTCATTCCGTTATACTTAACAAATCCCAATATTGCGAATGGTGCTGCACCTATGATGCACATCCATGATAAAGTTTCTAATCCAAAGAATGGTTTTAATGCAAAATATAAAATTACTGCAACAACACAAGCTAATAACGAAAAAATGAACTGCCTTAATGACAGTCCAAAGAATATGCTTTCGCTAAATTCTCGAATATCTTTATTTATTTTAACCTCCATTTATCTAGCCTCCTTGTTCTTTTTCCTTTTTAATTGTTTTAAATCTTTTTCTATTGGTTTTATTGTAGTTTCTTTATCTCTCAAATTTAACTTTTCATTATTAATTGATAAATTATCAATATCATGAATAAACTGTAATAGATATTGTTTTAAGTCTTTTTTATTAGTATTGCTTAATGAAATATTGCATAATTTATTTAATGATGGAATTGAAATCTTATATTTATCAAATATTTTTTTATATTCTGTAATATTTTTTTCAAATATTTTAGCATCTTCCTGATTATCTATATGTAAATATACATTAATTATATCTTTGAATAGTCCATCTCCAGATCCATTACCTATATCTAATTCTTCTTCAATACCTGCTTTCATATCTTCATCAAGATAAAGTTCATCCCAATATTTATTGATTATATCGTGGAATTTTGAATCTACTTTTGTGAAAGTCATATTAGCCAACATTGGATAAAAAGGAGTTATCATTTGTCCCATGTTATATTTAACTATATATTTATTTTTCTCCTTTGAACAAAGTATTAATCCTTCTGGATCATCTCCATAATATTCTTCCAAATGTTCGTTTTGTTCATGTAAATATTTATCAATTTCATCTCCATAGAAATCTTCTGGAGAAACACAATAAGCTGGGTGTATTTCTCTAATTCCTTTATCTATATAGTTTAATTTATAAGTAATTCCTTTAATGCATTTCTTTTCACTTCCACTATTTGCTTTAATAAAACCTAGATTTTCTATTTTATCTTTTGCATAATCATTGTATATTTGTTTAAAATTTACATTAACATTCATTCTATCTTGCCTCTCTTTCTTTTTTCTCTTGTTTAAAGTCAATGTACTCATTCTTAATTTTTTCTTTATTATTATCTAACCATTTTTCTAATTGTTCATAAGCAGAATGATTAAGGTTTTGATATTCTTTAGATTTCATAAATTTTTTAGATAACTTCTTACATTCTTCAAAAACCAAATCACATTCTGGCATTTCACAATTTTTAAAATAATCATTCATAAAATCATAACCTATACAAAAGGCATAGTAATACATTTCATCCATATTATCTTGCCTCCTTGCCTTTTTGCTTTTGCTTTTGTTTTTCTTCTTTTGTTTCGCTAATCATTTCTTCAACTAAAATTAGCT
>ENA-ORMR01002535-ORMR01002535.1-human-gut-metagenome-genome-assembly--contig:-NODE-2535-length-11138-cov-9.925652_pt1 | contig 11138 bp, 6 predicted proteins | sample MGYA00242107_ERZ509003 | MGnify/ENA primary metagenome ERZ509003 (study PRJEB26280, sample SAMEA2338699) | human gut metagenome | biome: human gut; feature: human-associated habitat; material: faeces... | reverse complement strand
TAACTTATATATTCATCTGTTAACTTACTTAAAGAAATATCAAATATATTCATCTTATTTTTTGAGATTAAATATAACAATAAATCTAATGGACCTTCAAAATTTTCTATTACAAATTTATATTTAGGTTTATTATTTAATATAATATCATGCATTAATTTCACCTATTTTCTATTTTTTTCACATTGTACAGCCAATTCTAAAGCAAGTTCTATCATTTTATTAAATCCAGTTTGTCTTTCATTAGAACTTAATGACTCACCTATAATTGGATTATCTGATACAGTAAACATTGCCAAAGCGTTTTTAGAAGTTAAGCTAGCATTTGCATATAATGCTAAGGTTTCCATTTCAACACCAAGTACATCTAATTTAGATGTTTCTATTAATTGTTCTTTTGTTTTATAAAAAGAGTCAGATGTATATATCTCACCAATTTTAATATCTATATTTTTATTCTCAGAAATTGTTTTTAAAGTTTCTAACATCTTATATGAAGCTGCTGGAAATAATTCATCTAAATCATTAGACATTAAAAAGTTAGAATCAGTATCAACGGTTTCAGCTACCAAAATATCTCTTAATTTAACAGTATTTGCTACATCACTTGCCTCTTTATTAGCTAATGCTCCAGCACTACCAACACGTATAATATTATCAACATCATATCCTTCAAATAGTTCTCTTGAATAAATTCCCATTGAAGGTACTCCCATACCGCTACCTTGTACTGATAATTTTACTCCTTTATAATAACCAGTATATCCAAGCATTCCTCTTACTTTATTATAACAAGTATAGTCATCAAAATATGTTTCAACTATATATTTAGCTCTAAGTGGATCACCTGGCATTATAACTGTTTTTGCTATATCTCCTAATTTTGCTTCATTATGTGCTGTTGGTACATTTATCATATCATTCACCTCTAATTAAAAAAGTCACTACTTATTTTAAAACCTCTTCTATATAAATATTGTTTTTGCTTTAATAGTATACTTTATTTTAATAGTCTGCATAAAAAATGATGTATCATATGCTTTTTCAGCAACAGGTAAGTTTGCATTTTCAATTGTTGATAGTTTAAAAATGCTATTCACAGGAAATGTATCAATTGACCAAATGGTTGGACCAGTTGGAATAGGTGAAATAGTTGCCAAAACTACAGGCTTTGCAGAATTTGTTTATATATTAGCAGTAGTATCTATATCTTTAGGATTTACAAATTTACTACCATTTCCACCACTAGATGGAGGAAAAATTGTTATTCTACTTATAGAAGCAATTAGAAGAAAACCAATGAGTGAAAAGCTAGAAATTTCTATTCAAATGGCAGGATTTGCACTTCTAATTGGGCTTTCTATTTTAGTTACTTATAATGATGTACTAAGGATTTTTTAAATTATATTAAATAGTGAAAAGGAATTGTAATTATGGAAAATACTATTGTTTATTTGATAAGACATGCGGAAACTGTTGATGAAAGGGGAATAAGAAATACAAATGAAGATTCTCAAATGATTAATGAAAAAGAAATATTGTCCGTAGATGGAGAGGAACAAGCTAAAAAATTAAGTGAAAATGAAGAATTGACAAATTTGGATGTTATATGGTCGAGTAGTTATACTAGAGCTAAAGCAACTGCTAAATACATTGCAAATATAAATAATTTAGATTTTAACCTAGATAACAACCTAAGTGAAAGAAAATTAGGTAATTTGAAAGAATTAGGAGAATTTATGAAGGATAAAATGACAAGAGATCCTTCACAAGAACAATTATTAGATAGAACATTTAGGACTTCAGATGGAGAAAGTGCAGAGCAAACTAGAGAAAGAATGAATAGATTTTTTAATCAAATGCTTAAAGAATATGAGGGAAAAAGAATTGCAGTGATTAGTCATGGAGGCTCAATAAAGTTCTTTTTATTAAATTGGTGTACAGTAAATGAAGATGTTAAACTTGTATATAACAAAAAAACAATATTAAATATAAAGTCTCCATGTCTATTAAAGTTGATTTTTAGAAAAAATGAATTAATTGATTTAGAACAAATAAATTAATTGAAAGCTATAAATGAATTATATTCCTTACAAATATGACAACTCAATGGAAGAAGATCTGATCATAAATTTCTTATTAGGAAAAATACAAAAAGGAGAAGAAATGGAAGAACTAAAAACAGTAAAACAAGTATTTAGAGATTACAATTCAAATAGCTTCGCTTTGAGCGAGGCTAAAGTTGTATGTGTAAATATATACAAAAAGACTAATGTTTTAGAAATAAAGCTTAAAGTAACTTCTTCTATTTTAATGAAAGATTTAGCTGACTTTGAAAAATATTTAGCTAAAAGATTTAATTTCAAAGATATTGATATAAAAATAGAATCTGATGGAACAGATGAAAATGTAAATAATAAAATTCAAGCTGAATGGGCTGACATTGTAGAATACATGGCATATAAACATCCATTAACAAAAGCATTATTGAAAAATAGTGCAATTAGCATTGAAGATAATAGAATAAGTGTAAAACTAGCAATGAAAGGCAAAATGGTACTAGAAGCAAGAGGCTTTGAAAAAATATTATCTTCTAAATTAGCAGATTTATATCATAAAAATTATGTAGTTTCTTACCAAGAAGAAATTACACAAGAAATGATAGAGCAATACCAAGCACATACAAGAGAAGTAGAAAAACAAGCAATTATGTTAGCACAAAAAGAAGCAATGGAACAAGCTGAAGAAAAAAGACAAGAAAAAGAAAAGAAAATGCAAGTTGAATCTGCACCAATATCAGATGCACCAATGCCTACTGATGCAGATATTCCTTTTGAACCAGAACAAGAAGATAACTCACCTTTAATTTATGGTAGAAGTTTAAAAATAAAAGAAGAATTATCTAAAGTAATAGATTTATCAGTTGATAGCGGCAAAGTATTGCTAGATGGAGAAATTTTAAATACAGATTCGAGAGAGTTAAAATCAGGTAAATTCTTGGTAACATTTGATTTATATGATGGTTCAAGTACAATTACTTGTAAAGCTTTTGTTGAAGCAGACAAACACGATGCAGTAATAAAAAGATTAAAATCAGCCAGTGGAGTTAAAGTAAATGGAACAGCACAATTTGACCCATTTGCAAAAGAATTAGGAGTAATTGCAAATGTGATTATCGAATCTACAGGAATTAAAAGAGAAGTTAGAAAAGATGAAGCAAAAGTTAAAAGAGTTGAGCTTCATATGCATACTCAAATGAGCCAAATGGATGGTATGACAGCTGCAAAAGATCTATTAAAACGAGCTGTAAAATGGGGAATGAAATCAATAGCTATAACAGACCATGGAGTTGTACAAGCATTTCCAGAGGCTCATAAATACCTAGAAAAAGACCATCCTGATTTGAAGGTTATATATGGAGTGGAAGCGTATTTGGCACCAGACAAAACACCATGTGTTTCATTTTCAAAAAATCAACCTCTAGATGATACTACATATTGTGTTTTAGACTTGGAAACAACAGGATTTTCATTTAGAACAGAAAAAATCACGGAAATTGGTATAATGAAAGTTAAAAATGGAGAAATTATTGACGAATTTAGTACATTTGTAAATCCAGAAAAACCAATTCCACAAAGAGTAGTAGAAGTTACTAATATTACTGACGATATGGTAAAAGATGCTCCTAAAATTGAAGAAATATTACCAAAAGTTATAGAGTTTGTTGGAGATAGTGTTCTTGTAGCACATAATGCAGACTTTGATATAGGATTCTTGAAATATAATTGTACATTATTAGGATTAAAGCTAGGAAATACATACTTAGATACACTAAGATTAGCAAAAGATTTATTTCCACAGTACAAAAAATATAAATTGGGAATTATTGCAGAAAACCTAGGAATAAAAGTAGATGTAGCACATAGAGCATTAGATGATGTTGATACAACAGTAAAAGTATTAAATGTAATGTTTGATATGCTTAGAGAGAAGGGTGTTAAAACATTAGACGACATAGACGAAAAATTAAGTGGAAAAGCAGATTATAAATCACTTCCAACATACCATGCTATTATATTGGCAAAAGATTATGTTGGACTTAGAAATTTATATAAATTAATATCTATTTCACATTTACACTATTTTTATAAAAAACCTCGTATATTAAAATCATTATATAAAAAGTATTCTGAAGGTTTAATACTTGGAAGTGCTTGTGAGCAAGGAGAAATATATAGAGCCATAATTGCTGGTAAAACAGATGAAGAAATAGAAGAAATAGCAGCAGACTATGATTACTTAGAGATTCAACCTCTTGGAAATAATATGTTTATGGTTAGAAATGAAACAGTAAAAAGTGTAGAAGACTTAAAAGATATTAACCGTAAAATAGTTGCTCTTGGTGAAAAACTACAAAAGCCAGTTGTAGCAACATGTGATGTTCACTTTATGGACCCACAAGACGAAATTTACCGTAGAATATTGATGGCTGGACAAGGGTATGATGATGCAGATGACCAAGCACCATTATATTTAAGAACAACTGAAGAAATGCTAAAGGAATTTGATTATTTAGGGGAAGAAAAAGCATATGAAGTTGTTGTAACTAATACAAATAAAATATCTGATATGTGTGAGAAAATAAGCCCAATTTCACCTGAAAAGTGTCCGCCACACATTGATGGATGTGAAGAAACAATAAAAAATATAGCATATAGTAAAGCACATGAATTATATGGAGATCCATTACCAGAAATAGTACAAGCAAGATTAGATAAAGAATTACATTCTATTATCACAAATGGATTCTCAGTTATGTATATTATTGCACAAAAATTAGTATGGAAATCTAATGAAGATGGATACATAGTAGGTTCAAGAGGTTCTGTTGGTTCATCATTTGTTGCAAATATGACAGGTATTACAGAAGTAAATTCACTTCCACCACATTATAGATGCCCTAAATGTAAATATTCAGATTTTACAGATTATGGAGTGAAAAATGGATTTGACTTACCTGATAAGACTTGTCCAAATTGTGGAGAAAAATTAGCAAAAGATGGAATGGATATTCCATTTGAAACTTTCTTAGGATTTGATGGAGATAAAGAGCCTGATATTGACTTAAACTTCTCAGGAGAATATCAAGCAAAGGCTCATAGATATACAGAAGTAATATTTGGAAAAGGAACAACATTTAAGGCTGGTACAGTTGGTACAGTAGCTGATAAAACAGCTTATGGATATGTAAAAAAATATTATGAAGAAAAAGGTATACCTATTAGTAATGCAGAAGTTGTAAGACTTTCACAAGGGTGCACAGGAATTAAAAGGACAACTGGCCAACATCCAGGTGGAATTATAGTTGTACCAAAAGGCAGAGAAATATATGAATTCACACCAGTACAACATCCAGCAGATGACCCTAATTCAGATATTATAACAACACACTTTGATTATCACTCAATTGACCAAAACTTATTAAAACTAGATATACTAGGCCATGATGACCCTACAATGATTCGTATGTTATTTGATTTAACTGGAATTGACCCAACTAAAGTACCTTTGGATGACAAAGACACTATGTCAATATTTAGTTCAACAAAAATATTAGGTGTAACACCAGAACAAATACATTCAGAAGTAGGAACATTTGGCATACCAGAGTTCGGAACAAAGTTCGTAAGAGGAATGCTAGTTGATACAAAACCAACAACATTTAATGAATTGATAAGTATATCAGGACTTTCACATGGTACTGATGTATGGTTAAATAATGGACAAGAACTTGTTAATCAAGGAATTGTTACATTAAGTGAGGCAATAGGCTGTAGAGACGATATTATGCTTTATTTAATAAAAAAAGGATTACCACCAAAGCCAGCATTTAAAATAATGGAGTTTGTTCGTAAAGGAAAAGCTTCAAAAGATCCAGAAAAATGGAAAGAACATGAGGCAATGATGAGAGAATACAACATACCTGAATGGTATATTGGTTCTTGCCAAAAAATTAAGTACATGTTCCCTAAAGCACATGCTGCAGCTTATGTTACAAATGCCTTCCGTATTGCATGGTTTAAAGTACATAAACCAGCAGCATATTACACAGCATTTTATACAATTCGTGCAGATGAATTTGATAGTGATATTATGTGTTATGGTGTAGAAAAAGTAAAAAACAAAATGAAGGAAATTGACTTACAAGGAAATAGTGCTTCAACTAAAGATAAGAATATGTATGCGATTTTAGAGTTAGTATTAGAAATGTATGAAAGAGGAATTACATTCTTGCCAATTGATTTGTATAAGAGTCATGCAACAAAATTTATAATGGAATCAGATACGGAAATAAGACCTCCATTAAATAGTATTCCGGGACTAGGAACCGTAGCTGCAGAAGGAATAGATACTGCGAAAAAAGATGGAAAATTTATGTCGATAGACGATATGAAGATTCGCTCTAAAATTGGTGCTTCTGTTGTTGAAATGTTACAAAAAGTTGGATGCTTGAAGGGTATGAGTCAAAGTAACCAATTAAGCCTCTTTGGTTAAATTTTTAAAATAATCAGCATCTTGCGTTGTCAAAAGCCATAAAAAACGCAGTCAGCTACTGCATACTGAGGCTGTAACAGGCAAAGCCTTAACAGCCTCAGCAACATACAAACGTATGTGCCCTTGCCTTTTGAATACTTTTTTCTTTGTAATATACTAATTCTTTTTAAAATTTAAGAATATTTACTGTACTAAGTACAATTGTTAAAAGGAGTATGAGCTTGAAAGATTTGATTGATGTTAAGTATATAGTTATTTATTTGATTGTGATAAATTTGATTACATTTTTGGCAATGTGGCTTGATAAGTGGAAAGCTAAAAGAGGTAAGTGGAGAATACCAGAAAATACTTTGCTAGTACTAGTTTTACTAGGAGGAGGCATAGGTGGTATTGCCGGAATGTATACTTTTAGGCATAAAACACAGAAAGCAAAATTTGTAATAGGATTTCCTGTAATTCTAATATGTGAAATTCTCTTAATAATACTATTATGTATGTAAAATAGTGAAAAAACTGCACTTTCAGTATTTGAGAAAGTGCAGTTTTTAATGTTAAATAATAATAAAACATACAAATGGAATTTAATGTAAAAGTTTCAAAAACTATTTGACAATATACAACAAATAAATTGTTACCATAAAACAGTAAACAATAAAATATGAAAGTTATCCACAGAAATTAGTGCCTATTTATAGTTGTTCACAAAGTTATCCACATTATCCACAACACTGTGGATAAGATTTTTTGTAAACCGAATGTAACAATTATGTAATACATATTGCCTTTATGTAATATTTGTGTAATATATTTGTAATAAAATTAAGTTCTACTTGACATGTTCGAACTTATGTTTTATAATTAAATATGTTATTGATTTATAATTATTTGTACGTAGTACAACATATATAGGGGGCTTTTAAATGCAAAATAGCATTATTATTAAGGGAGCAAAAGAACATAATTTAAAAGATATAAATATAGAAATTCCAAGAGATAAATTAGTAGTAATTACAGGGCTTTCAGGTTCTGGTAAATCTTCATTAGCATTTGATACCTTGTATGCAGAAGGTCAAAGAAGATATGTAGAAAGTTTATCATCTTATGCTAGACAATTTTTAGGACTAATGGAAAAACCAGATGTTGAATCAATTGAAGGCTTATCACCAGCAATTTCAATAGATCAAAAAACTACATCTAGAAATCCACGTTCAACTGTTGGAACGGTCACAGAAATATATGACTATATTCGTTTATTATATGCACGTATAGGTGTACCATATTGTCCAAACTGTGGTAAGAAAATTGAGAAACAAACTATTGATCAAATTATAGATAGTGTTATGAGTTTAGAAGAAGGTACTAGAATTCAAGTTTTAGCACCTGTTGTTCGTGGAAAAAAAGGTGAATATACAAAACTATTACAAGACTTTCAAAAAGAAGGTTTTGTTCGTGTACGTGTTGATGGAGAAGTTTATGAATTAACAGACGACATAGAAATTGATAGAAAGAAAAAACATAATATAGAGCTAGTAGTTGATAGATTAGTTGTAAAAGAAGAAATCAGGACAAGACTAACAGAATCAGTTGAAACTGCTTTAAAATATGCAAATAATTTAGTTGTAATAGATATTCCAGGTGATAAGGAAGTATTATATAGTCAAAACTATGCTTGTCCAGATTGTAATATAAGCATAGAAGAATTAACGCCAAGAATGTTTTCCTTTAATAATCCATTTGGAGCTTGTCCAACTTGCACAGGTATTGGTTACTTAATGAAAATGGACGAAGATTTAATTGTACCTGACAAAAACAAAACTTTATATGATGGAATTAAAGCTTTTGGAGCTAGCACAATGAAAAAAGGCGATACAATGGCAAAAATGTATTTTGAAAGTATCGCTAAACATTATGGGGTAGAAATAAAAGATGTGCCTATTAAGAAATTACCAAGATGGTTCTTAGAGAAAATTTTATATGGTACAGGTGACGAAGCAATTGATTTTGAATATACATCTTATGCTGGAACAAGAAAATTTACAAGTCCATTTGAAGGTGTTTTACCAACATTAGATAGAAGATATAATGAAACAAAATCTCAAGGTATGAGAGACTTTTATGAAATGTATATGAGTGAAAGTGCATGTCAAACTTGTCATGGAGCAAGACTAAAAAAAGAGAGCTTATCTGTAAAGGTTGGAGATAAAAACATAAATGAATTAACAGACATGTCTATTGATAAAATAAAAGATTTCTTAAATACATTACAATTAAATAACAAAGATAAAATGATTGCAGATCAAATACTAAAAGAATTAAATAAACGTTTACAATTTTTAATTGATGTTGGGTTAGAGTATTTAACATTATCTAGAAGTGCAGGAAGTTTATCAGGTGGTGAAGCGCAACGTATTCGTTTAGCAACTCAAATTGGTTCAGGACTAACAGGAGTACTATATATATTAGATGAACCAAGTATTGGTTTACATCAAAGAGATAATGAAAAGCTATTAGCAACACTTAGAAAATTAAGAGATTTAGGAAATACTGTTTTGGTTGTTGAACATGATGAAGATACTATGTACGCAGCAGATCAAATTATAGATATTGGGCCAGGTGCAGGTGTGCATGGTGGAAAGGTAATTGCACAAGGTACTGCTGAAGAAATCAAATTAGTTCCAGAATCTATTACAGGACAATATTTAAGTGGCAAAAAGCAAATTTTAGTACCTAAAAAAAGAAGAAAATCTAATGGAAAGGCAATTGAAGTCAAAGGGGCAACAGAGCATAATTTAAAAAACATAAATGTAAAATTCCCATTAGGACAATTTATTTGTGTTACAGGTGTTTCAGGCTCTGGAAAGAGTACACTTGTTAATGAAATATTGTATAAAACTGTAGCAAAAGAAATATATGGTTCAAATGAGAAACCAGGAAAATGCAAAGAAATAAAAGGGCTAGAGAATGTTGATAAAATTATAAATATTGATCAATCACCAATAGGAAGAACTCCACGTTCAAACCCAGCAACATATACAGGAGTGTTCGATGTTATTAGAGACATTTTTGCAGCAACACAAGAAGCTAAAATGCGAGGCTATGATAAAGGAAGATTTAGCTTTAACGTTGCAGGTGGTAGATGTGAGGCATGTTCTGGAGATGGTGTTTTAAAAATAGAAATGCACTTTTTACCAGATATATATGTACCATGTGAAGTATGTAAAGGAAAATATCAGATTCCGGGACTTCCGGCTGCTTATGACGAAACGGGCGCAGAGAGTGAGACGTTAAAAGTATATCTGGAGGATGCGCCGGGTGGTGTGCGTGTGACACTGCTCTACGGTGTATTTGCAGAGCTTGATATCATCACAAGGGCTGTACAGATTACAAACTGTGGCACAGAGGCGGTTCATGTAGAAAAGGCGGCAAGTGCTGCACTCGATTTTATGACCGGAGAGTTTGATGTGATCCATTTCCACGGCAGACATGGGATGGAGCGGATTTTTGAACGCACCCCGGTGGAGCATGGAAATCAGGTTTTTGGAAGCAGGCGGGGGGCATCCGGTCATCAGCAGAATCCGTTTGTGATGCTGTCAGGCAAGCAGACAGGGGAAGATGCCGGCGAGTGGATTTGCGGAGGCCGCACCTCCGCCAAGTCCGCCGCCCGCAATCCCATGCGTTCCCGGGCCTCCTTCGGCAATCTGCGGAACTCTTCCGGCGTAAAAATCTTCTCAATCCGGCCCTGCTCCAAGTACACGATCCGGTCCGCCAGATCCATCAGATAATAGAGCCGGTGCTCCGCGATCAGGATGGTCTTGCCCTGCTTTTGAAGCAGCTGCAGATGGCCTTTTAACTCCTGGATAGATGTCATATCCAGATTGGAGGACGGCTCATCCAGCAGGTAAATCTCCGGATTCATGGCATAGACCGAGGCGAAGGCGATCTTCTGCTTTTCGCCCCCGGACAATTCAAAGATATTGCGGTTTCGGAGCGGGCGGATATGCAGGTCGTCGGTGGCCTGCTCCACCCGCTCCGCCAGCTCCACGGGCGGCCGGGCCTCGTTTTCAATCCCAAAGGCGATTTCGCTGTCCGTGTCCACATTGAAAAACTGCGTCCTGGGGTTTTGGAACACAGAGCCGACTTTAGCGGCGATCTGGTACATGGGCAGCTTGCTGATCTCCTGTCCATCCACCAGTACGCTGCCCGTCAATTCTCCCGCATAGAATTGTGGGATCAGGCCGTTGACCAGCCTTGTGATGGTGGTTTTGCCGCATCCGCTCCGGCCGCAGAACAGGACGCACTCTCCGTCCGCAATCGTCAGATTGATGTCGTGCAGGCCGTCATGCTCCTGGCCCTGGTAGGAAAACGACACATGCTTTAATTCAATCATCCGAACACCCCCTTCCAGTACAGCCCCACAGCGAGGTACGCCGCGAAGCAGACGCCCGCCAGAAGATCCGCGGGCCCTATGTGAATCTGCACCAAACAGGTCCGGGGCTTCGGGTTTTCGATCCCGCGGGTAATGGAGGCGATGGACAGTTCATCCGCCGCCTTGGACGCCGCCATCATCAGTGGGACATAGATAC
>ENA-ORMR01002533-ORMR01002533.1-human-gut-metagenome-genome-assembly--contig:-NODE-2533-length-11164-cov-2.615987_pt1 | contig 11164 bp, 6 predicted proteins | sample MGYA00242107_ERZ509003 | MGnify/ENA primary metagenome ERZ509003 (study PRJEB26280, sample SAMEA2338699) | human gut metagenome | biome: human gut; feature: human-associated habitat; material: faeces... | reverse complement strand
CACCCAGCAGTACGACCTTTTCACCCGGTTGAGGATCACCCTTCAAAGCATCGCGCATATTGGCATAACCGACACCACCGGCCAGCATGATTACCTTATCGTAAGCATATTTCTTATTATTTTCTTCATGCTCGAAAGTCAGCACCGAACCGCAGATCAGCGGCTGACCGAACTTATTTCCGAAATCGGAAGCTCCGTTTGAAGCCTTGATCAGAATCTGTTCCGGCGTCTGATACAACCAAGGGCGGGGGTCTAGGATCTTCTCCCATTCGCGAGCGCCTTCTGTACGCGGGTAAGAAGTCATGTAGACAGCTGTTCCCGCTATCGGCAAGGATGCCTTACCACCGCCCAGACGGTCACGGATCTCACCACCGGATCCGGTTGCTGCCCCGTTGAACGGTTCAACCGTTGTCGGGAAGTTGTGTGTTTCAGCTTTCAGCGAGATAACCGATTTGATTTCTTTCACTTCGTAGAAATCCGGTTTGTCGCCGCTTGCCGGAGCAAATTGTTCGATCATCGGACCTTCGTTGAATGCCACATTATCTTTATAGGCGGAAACCAATTTGTTCGGATTTTCCGCTGATGTTTTCTTAATCAGGTTAAAGAGAGAACTTTCTTTCTCTTCTCCGTCGATAATAAATGTACCGCCGAAGATTTTGTGACGGCAGTGCTCCGAGTTCACCTGTGCAAAACCGTATACTTCGCTGTCGGTCAGCCGGCGTTCCAGCTTTTGGCTTACTTCGTTGAGGTAGGCTACTTCTTCATCGCTCAATGCCAGTCCTTCCTGTTTGTTGTAGGCTTCGATATCCTCAATATAAACAATCGGGTCCGGTTGTTTACTGATCGTGAAGATGTCCTGGTTCAGACCGTCATAGATACGCTGTAACATCGGGTCATGCTCTGCTTCGCCGGAAGAAACAGGGAAGTATTCCTCGATGCGTGATATACCGGTGAGTCCCATGTTCTGGGTGATTTCCACGGCATTCGTACTCCACGGGGTGATCATTTCCCGGCGTGGACCAACATACCAGCCTTCCAATGTTTCAGCCTGGAGGGGTTTTGCCTCGCTAAAAGCCCAAACTAATTTTTCTACATCTTCAGGAGAGAAAGCGTGTGCAGCCTCCACAGCTAACACCGTCTTTGTTGGAGATTGAAAGAATAGAATCATATCGTCGATTTATTAATGGTATTCCGTTCATACGGGGGATAATATAAGGATACCCCTCGCTTACAAAGTGCAAAGATAGTGCTTACTAACCGAATTTCCCTTAAATCTGTTGAAGAAAATAAATTAGAAAAAACGAAGCCCGTTTTGACTCATCCTTCGATATGGCATTCCATACAGCCTTGTTATTTACCAATCAGTTTATGATTAAAAATGTACCAGGTATCTTAATGTCATGAATGAGCATATCTAACACCTCATATCATCTTGGCTTTCGCAGGACCGTAAGCCATACCTCATTATCCCGTGCAAACGAAAACTGGGATTATCGTATTTTCTAAGGCTTTCCTTTTTTTAGCAATGAGAGAATAATAGTTTTTAAGCCTGATCGGTTTTATTCATTTTCCAATTATTGGGTGTATTAAGTTTTTGGGGTTTCGACTGATGAAAAGGCTGTTTTGGGGCATTTATCGGATGAGGAATCATTCCTTTTCATACTCATCCGGGAAGGGAGTTATTGTAGAATATTGTTTCGTTAATGACAAAACACATTCTTTATAAATAGTTGCAAATACAGGTTCTATACTGGGAAAAAATGTTTTTTTGCTATGAAGTGCGGGGTTTTTTGCCACAAAGACGGTTGTCATGCCGTCAAAGAAGTAAATCTCTTTTGAAACATTCAGGCTTGCGGTAACATTCGTTTGCTACAGACGATTCTCCGGAGGTTTAGCTTTTTCATAATGTCAGGATTTTTTATTTTTCAGTGACGAAGAGAGTCCATTTTTCTGTTTCCTGCCGACCTTTTTTTATCAGCTATTTATTAATTCGGGCCTGAAAGAGAGAAATGTCAAACCCGAATTGTCCGGGATTTCATCCCAAATAGAAAAACGTCCTAATAAGGGTTATTGTCTGTTTTTTTAATAACTAGGCATTGGGACTTCATTTTATTATTTATTGATTTGATAACGAACTTATAGAGCCTGTGTAAAATCTCAAAAACTAATGACAGGAAGAATTACCAATCAGGCAAACCAGTATGGAAAGGATGTCGAGGCGTACCAAGTGGTTGCGTATCTCATTCAATGCCTTGGAAATATGTTTTTCTACCGCCTTTTCACTGATTTCCATTTGGGCGGCTATTTCTTTATTCCGCAGGTTCTTTTCGCGGCTCAGCTTGTAGACCGTCCTGCATTGGGGCGGAAGGGTGTCGACAAACCGGTTGATCTCGTCGGTAATCTCTTTCAGCAGGAGCGTGTCATGCTGGTTGTAGCTGAGGATTTCCCGGTTGATCAGTTCATCGATCGTATCTGCACCTTCGATGCGCTTCTGCGTCAGGGCTGAATTCAGGTAATTGATGGAACGGTTGTAAACGGCACGGTAAAGGTAGGGCTTGATTGGATCGTCGAAGTCGATGTTTTCCTTCTTTTCCCAAAGCGACGTGAAGACATCCTGGGTGATATCTTCGGCGGTCTGCCAGTCGCACACGAAGCGGTAGGCATAGGTCGTAAGTGTCCGAAAATAGGAGTCAAACAGTTCTCGGAACAGGGCGATGTCCTTTGTCTTGGCGTGTCGCTTTTCCAAACAGTTTTCTTCCGGTATTTTCATGATATCCTGCCTCTTTCTGAAAATTTTTAGCAAAAATAGAATTTTTTTCAATTCGGAGGTAGGGATATTCCATTTTGTTTTGTGATAGGTATAAAGAATGCAATCTAGGATGAACGATATAATACTAAAATATTTGCAAGGAAATGCTTCGGAAAAGGAGAAAGAACTTCTTCTTGTCTGGCTGAGGGCCGATGAGGAGAATAAAAAGACTTTTTCCGAAATAAGGGACCGGTGGTTGGAAAGTGATGCAGCCCCGGTGTCAGACCCGGAACTGGTGAAGCGGGCTTTTAAACGTTTCACGACTGGGACCACGGCGGCAGGAAGCGAGGCAGCGGACAGCAAGGAGACAAAGGCGCCTGTCTTATTATATGAAAGTAGCCGCTTCTGTCGCCATACTGCTGGTTTGCTCGTTAGGTGGTTATTTTACCGGACAAAATCAGTTGTTTGATTCTTCTATTGAAGAACAGTTGATAATGAATCGTGTCATTATGGGAAAAGGCAGCAAAGGGTCTGTGACCTTGCCGGACGGGACGACCGCTTGGCTAAATGCTAACAGTATGCTGATCTATCCGGAACAATTCTCTGATAATAAGCGCTCTGTGAAGTTGGAAGGAGAAGGCTATTTCGAAGTCGTACGGAATGAAAAGGCACCTTTCTTTGTAGAAACGGACGGGATGATCGTAAACGTGTTGGGCACTCATTTCAATGTCAAGAATTACGAGAATAAGGAAACGATCGAAACAACCTTGCTCTCGGGTGAGGTGGAAGTCTTTTTGTCTGGTATGAGTAAAGGAATCATCTTGAAACCGAATCAACGGATTTCCTGTAACAGGCAGAGTGGAACCTATAACTTGGCGGAGGTGGATGCCTCCGATTATATTATCTGGATTGGTGACAAGCTGGTCTGCACGAATGAAAAGCTGTCGACTATCTTACATCGGATGAAACACTGGTATAATATGGAGATAGAATGCAAGAAAGGTGTTTCGCTCGATCATCGCCTGTCGTTGACCATCCGGAAAGAGTCACCGGAAGAAATTCTGAAGTTGTTGACCTTGATCAGCCCGATCCGCTATACAATTGAGGGAGATAAGATAATAATCAGTCCTAAATAATAAACAATAAATAATTTGCCTATGGTCTAAGACTCAGAAAAACATCAAAAAAATCAGGCAGATGTTACCAGCATCCGCCTGATGTTAAAACAAAACAAACTGCTCTCAAAGGTAAGAGTGTGAGAGCAAAATGTAAAACTTTAAACATTCAAATGTATGAAAAAAAAGTCCACGTATGGGAGTTCCATACCCTTTCTTAACATTAATTTATTCAGGAAAATGAAGCTAATACTTTTATTTGTTGCCATTTCCTTTTTCCAACTGTCTGCAGTGGAAAGTTATGCCCAGAATGCGAAGATTAATCTTAGCCTGTCTGATGTGACGCTTGAGGAAGCGATTAAAACGATTGAAGCAAATACGCAATTTGTGTTTTTCTTCAGTAACTCTGCCGTTGATATGACAAAACATGTTGATTTGAATGTCAAAAACGGGAATATTAAAGAAGTTTTGAACCAGATATTGTCTTCCTATAAATATCGTATCGAAGATAATAAGATTGTCTTGTTGGGCGAAGTGCAGCAAGATGGTAAGATCTGGGGGGTTGTTTCGGATGCTTTCGGGCCGATTGCTGGTGCGAATGTAGTGGTGAAGGGTACAACAAACGGGACGATCACCGATATGGACGGTCGTTTTTCCCTTGATGCACCGAAAGGTGCCAAGTTACAGATTTCCTATATCGGTTATATCACGAAGGAACTGACGGTTGACACCAAGACAGACTATGTGATTGAGCTGGTAGAAGACTCACAAGCTTTGGAAGAAGTGGTCGTTGTCGGTTACGGTACAGAAAAGAAAGTGAATGTGATTGGTTCGATCGCTCAGATCGGCAGCGAGAAACTCGAAAACCGTTCGACTCCACAGTTGTCGAATGTCCTGACTGGACAGATGGCAGGTGTGACCGTAATCCAGCGTTCGGGACGTCCGGGTAATAGTGGTGGTGAGATCCGTGTTCGTGGTGTCGGTTCTTTTGGTGGTGAAAGCAATAAATCAGATGCTTTGGTGTTGATCGATGGTATTCCCGGCAAGTTGAATGATGTCAGTTCGGAAGATGTGGAATCGATTTCCGTATTGAAGGATGCTTCGACGGCAGCCATCTACGGATCACGTGCCGCGAACGGTGTTATCTTGGTGACGACGAAGACGGGTAAGGAAGGCAAAGTATCTGTCGGTTATAATGGGTATGTAGGTTTCAATACGCCTACGGCATTGCCGGAATTTGTCGATACTTGGCAATATGCGACTCTCTATAATGAAGCGGTAGGACGTGAAGCTTATACGCAGGAAGAAATTCAGAAGTTTAGAGACGGCAGCGATCCGGATCATTATGCCAATGCACGTTATTTGGATGAGGTTTTTTCCCGTAAAGGTTTACAGACCGGACATGATGTGACAATTAACGGTGGCAATGCCGAAAACAAATATATGGTTTCATTCGGTTATCTGAAACAGAACGGTATCGTGGAGAAAAACGATTACCAGCGCTACAATGCCCGTGTGAATCTGATTAACGAAATTTTGCCGGGATTGAAATTGACTAGCCGCTTGTCCGGCGTGTATGGCAACCGGAAAGAGCCGATGGCTCCAGGTGGTGATGACGCCGATAATATGTTGGTTCTTATTCAGAAAGCCTTGCGTTTCCCCGGACTTACACCGACCATTTTGTCTGACGGTTCGTTTGGTGCCGGACGTGAATTGCATGGAACGCCTGCCGGATGGATCAAGAGCGATTCTTTCTATGAGAATCCTGAATTTTCTTTAAATGCCAATGTCCGTTTGGACTATAATCCGATCAAAGATTTGCAATTATCCGCTATTGGTGCATATACTTATACTAACGGTGAAGAACGTACTTACCGTTCGACTATGAAGCTTTCCGGTGACCGTGTGTTGGGGCCGTCCGAGTTAAAACATAAGATGGGGAAGACAATTTATAAGACTTTCCAGGCGACAGCCGAATATAATAAGACGATCGGTGGACATACGTTCGGAATTTTGGCTGGTTATTCTTGGGAACAGGAAGACTACCGTTATGTACAAGGTTCACGTGATAAATTTCCTGGAAATGATCTGCCTTATTTGAATGCTGGTTCACCGGATAACCAGAAATCGGAAGGAACCGGTAATGCTTGGGCGATCCAATCCGGTTTCGGACGTCTCCGTTATAATTTCAACGAACGTTACCTGTTTGAATCTACGGTGCGTTATGACGGTTCTTCCCGTTTCCCTCAAAGTAAGAAGTTCGGGTTCTTTCCGTCTGTCGCAGCCGGTTGGAGATTGTCGGAGGAAAATTTCTTTAAGGAAAATGAGTCTCTAGGTTTTATCTCCAACTTAAAATTGAAAGTATCATGGGGACGCCTCGGTAACCAAAATATTGGTAACTATCCCTACCAGTCTGTATATGAACTGGGGCAGAACTATCCTTTCGGAGATACTTATACACAAGGTGCCGCTGTCACGACAGCTGTAGATCCGACAATCAAATGGGAAGAGACGGAAACCATTGACGGTGGTCTGGAGGCTGTCTTCTGGAACGGTCTGCTGAGTGTGAATGCTTCTTATTTTAATCGCCGTACATATGATATCCTGTATAAACCGAGTGGAAGTGTTTCTACTATTTTAGGACAGAAAATTTCGGAGATGAATACTGGGGAGTTGAAGAACTTTGGTTGGGAATTTGAGGTAGGACATCGTAATAAAATCGGGGATGTCTCTTACAATGTGAATGCCAACTTGTCTATTATTAAGAATAAATTGACAACTTTGGGGGTTGGTAATGTGGAACAGTTGAACGGTATGGTCGGGAATGGTAGCGATTTGTTTATTGGTTACCCGATTCAGATGTATTACGGTTATGTATCTGATGGTGTCTTTCTTGATGAAAATGATATAAAATCATGGTATGACCAGAGCAAGGTTACTCCTAATCCTCAGCCAGGAGATATCCGTTACAAAGATATCAGTGGACCGGACGGTGTACCTGATGGTAAGATAGATCCGAATTATGACCGTGTGTATTTGGGCTCCCGTATTCCGAAGTTTACTTTCGGTCTGAATTTGGGTGTGGAATATAAGGGTTTAGACCTGTCGGTGTTGTTACAAGGGGTTGCCGGTGTGACCGGTATGTTGGACGGCTTTGCCGGTTGGGCGTTCAGAGGTGACGGCAATATCCAGAAATGGCAGGCTGAAGGACGTTTTGACCCGGCTAACCCGACTCGCTATCCGGCTTATCCGAGATTGGAAGACTTAAGTAACTCCACGACGCCGAATATCGTCACTTCTGATTTCTGGACTCAGGATGCTTCTTATATCCGTTTGAAAAATATTCAATTGGGATATACGTTCCCGAAAAAAATGTTACAGGCAGCCAAAATCAGTAATCTGCGTGTGTATGTACAGGCAGAGAATCCTCTTTGCTGGAACAAGTATAAACCCGGATGGGACCCGGAAATCAATACTTCCGGAAACTATTATCCGATATTGGCAACTTATACATTTGGTGTAAACTTTAAATTCTAAAAGATATGAAACGAATTAAATATTTTATTTTCACTTTACTGGCGGCATCGACAATCTTCGTATCGTGTGATTTGGACCGGAATCCGCTGGATAAGTTTGCAGAAAATGATTTCTGGACCAGCGAAGATAATGCGGAGTTGGCTTTGACCGGTGTTTATAAAGGGAATATATTGTTTAACTCTCCGGAATATACTCCGACAGACTGGTGGTCGTATGGCGGTTTGATTTTTATGGAATTTCCTACGGATAATGCGTATGACCGTCGTGGGACAAACTCGAATTTCCATAAGATGTCGGATGGAACTTTGTTATCAAACAATGCTTATACGAAAGCTTATTGGGAAAATTCGTATGCGAAGATAGCCCGTTGTAACCGTTTTTTGGAAGGTATTGGTAACTTGAGTGATCCGGCTGTCGTGGCTCGCTTCACGGCAGAAGCCCGCTTTATCCGGGCTGCCCAGTATTTTTATCTGTCTCAGTTTTTCCAAGATGTGCCGTTAGTGACGAAGGTGTTGACTAAGGATGAGGCTAATACGGTAAAGAAAAATACGAAAGCAGAAATTACTGATTTTATTATTAAAGAGTTTACTGAAGCTGCCGCCGACTTGCCTCGTTTTAAGGATTTGAAAGGTTCCGAAACCGGACGTGCGAGCAAGCAGGCTTCTCTCGCTTTTTTGGGACGTACGTTATTGGCAGCCAAAAAATATAGCGAAGCGGTAGCCGCTTATAAAGAGATCATAGACTTGGGTGACAATGCGATCGATCCGGATTATGCATCCCTTTTCTTGCCCTCGAACGAGAATAGTAGTGAAAATATTTTCTCTATGCAGTATTTGCAAGACTTGGCTGGAAACGCAATGCCGCAGCATGCTTTCCCTGTGAAAGATGGTGGCTGGTGTCTGATTAATGTTGCTGCAGGGCTGTTTGAAGCTTACCAGTTCAAAGACGGTACGCCGTTCAGCTATGACAGTCCGCTATATAATCCAGATAACTTGGGCGAAAACAGAGACCCGCGTCTGGATTATACCATTTATTATAATGGTTCCACTTTTAAAGGGGCTGTTTACGATTGCCATCCGGATTCTCAGAGTCCGGATAAGGTGATGGGAGGACAGACTACGCAGACTGGCTTTATGATGCGTAAGTATTTTGACGAAACTTTCTCCGGTGATCTGAATAGTTATGGAGGAAACGTTCCTGTTATCCGTTATGCGGAAGTTCTGTTGAGTTATTTGGAAGCCAAACTAGAAGCCGGTGAGGGGATTACGCAAGCCTTGCTGGATGAAACCATCAATAAGGTAAGAGGTCGTGCATCTGTACAGATGCCAGCAATCACGGAAGTGAATGCTGGAAAGTTACGTCCTATTTTACGGAACGAGCGCCGTGTTGAATTGGCGATGGAAGGAATCCGTTATTGGGACTTACTGCGTTGGGGTATTGCACATGAAGTATTAAATGGCGATATTTACGGTGCTCCTTTCCCCGGTTCACAGCGCGTAAGTGTGAAGCCGGGTGGTGAACCTGACAAATATGGCAGATGGTGGGTAAACAGCCGTGCTTTCCGTCAGGAGCAGGACTATAAATGGCCGATCCCACAGTCCGAACAGGATATCAATCCGAATTTGCGATAAGGGACAATGCTTGTGGTGCATGAAGCGATACAAATAAATTATTATCATGAAATCAACAATCGTATTGGGAATAGGAGCTACCTTGTTGGCCTCCTGTTCCGGAAACAAACAGAAGACGGAAGAGAAAGTAACACAGCGACAGAAGCCGAACGTTATTTTCCTGATAGCCGATGATATCGGTTATGGCGACTTGAGTTGTAACGGATCGAAGACGATCCATACGCCGAATGTGGAAAAACTGGCAGCACAGGGTGTTCGTTTTACGGATGCACATGCGGTAGCTGCGACCAGTACGCCTTCGCGCTATTCGCTGTTTACGGGGCATTATGCCTGGAGACGGAATGACACGGGGATTGCGGCTGGAAATGCCGGAATGGTCATTCGTCCTGAACAGCCGACTGTTGCCGATATGTTTCGTGAGTGTGGTTATACAACAGGTGCTATAGGTAAATGGCATTTGGGATTGTCTGACAGGACGGGAGGACAGGATTGGAATGGCTTTATCACGCCGGGACCTTCAGATATAGGGTTCGACTATTCCTATATAATGGCTGCCACAGGCGACCGTGTGCCTTGTGTGTGGGTTGAGAACCAGCGGATCGTCAATCTTGATCCGAATGATCCGATTGAAGTGAGCTATGAAAAACCATTCCCTGGCGAACCGTTGGGAAAAGACCATCCGGAATTGCTTACCAAATTGAAACCGAGTCCGAACCATGGGCATGATATGGCGATCGTGAACGGCATTTCGCGTATCGGCTACATGAAAGGGGGCAAGCAGGCCTTGTGGGAAGATGAAAACATTGCAGACAGCATCACTTGCAAAGCTGTTCGATTTATTGAAAACCACAAAGATGAACCGTTCTTCCTGTATGTCGGAACCAACGACGCGCACGTTCCCCGTTGGCCGCATCCCCGTTTTGTCGGCAAGAGCGGCATGGGCCCTCGTGGCGATGCTTTGTTGCAATTCGACTGGACCGTAGGCGAAATAATGGACGCACTCGAAAAAGCCGGTATTGCCGAAAACACCTTGATCGTGTTGAGTAGCGACAATGGTCCTGTTGTGGATGATGGTTATGCAGACCGTGCTGTTGAGCTTTTGGGCGACCACAAACCTTGGGGACCGTTCCGTGGTGGAAAATATAGTATTTTCGAAGCCGGGACCCGTATCCCGATGATCGTCAGCTGGCCGGCACAAGTGAAACCGGGTGTTTCTGATGCATTGGTTTCACAGGTCGACTTGTATGCTTCCATGGCAAGCCTGATGGGTAAGACTCTTGGAGAAGGGGCCGGTCCTGACAGCCAGGATCATTTGGACGCTTTTTTGGGAAAAGACCTGAAAGGACGTGACTATGTGGTCGAAGTCGCCGGTTCTCTCTCTGTTTCCGACGGTGAATGGAAGTATATTGCTCCGAGTAATGGTGCTGCCTATCAGAAATTGACGAATATCGAGTTAGGCAATAGCAAGGAAGAACAACTTTACAACTTGAAACAGGATATTGGAGAAAAGAAGAATTTAGCAGCCGAACATCCTGAAATCGTTGCAAAGTTGAAAGCTATTTTAGAAAAAGAAAAAGCTAAATAGTCTTTTACATAAAGTGTGAAAACGCCTGTAGGTAATCTAAAAAACATTCCTGCAGGCGTTTTTTGGTTAAAAATGGACGAGTTCATTTTATTCTGCTCTCGGTTTGCATTATCTTTGTGCACTCAAAGATAAATGTTCATAAAAAAGTATCGATATGCTTACTATTAAACAAATTACAGAAAATACCGACGCGGTAATTCGCGGTTTGGAAAAGAAGCACTTTAAAGATGCCACTGCAACTATTGCCAAGGTGATTGAAGTGAACGACAAGAGACGTAATACACAGAATGAATTAGATAAGAATCTGGCAGAAGTTAACTCATTGTCGAGAACTATCGGTCAGTTAATGAAAGAAGGAAAAAAAGAAGAAGCAGAGACTGCCCGTATCCGTGTTGCCGAACTGAAAGAAGGCAATAAAGCATTAGATACTGCTATGACAGATGCTGCAACAGAACTTCAGAATCTGTTGTATACGATTCCAAATGTGCCCTATGATGAAGTTCCCGAAGGTGTAGGAGCCGAAGATAATGTAGTGGAAAAAATGGGC
>ENA-ORMR01002523-ORMR01002523.1-human-gut-metagenome-genome-assembly--contig:-NODE-2523-length-11206-cov-4.269572_pt1 | contig 11206 bp, 7 predicted proteins | sample MGYA00242107_ERZ509003 | MGnify/ENA primary metagenome ERZ509003 (study PRJEB26280, sample SAMEA2338699) | human gut metagenome | biome: human gut; feature: human-associated habitat; material: faeces... | reverse complement strand
AAAGTATTAGATAATATAGGAAATCTTTATGGTGTGTCAACACTTGAGATGGAGGGCTTGGATTTATCAGTTTATAAAAAGAAGGCTCGTAAAGAACTTAATGATGCATTAACACTTTTCGATTCAAAACGAGAGGCTTATAAAGCAGATATTTTTAAGTCCATTGATTTGATATTTAGTCACAAAAATTGTATTCAAATTGAGGATATTTCGTTGATGGATATGGTGTTAAAGAGAAAAATTTATAAGAGAGCACCATTTCATAAAGTTGAGAAAGAATCAAATGGAGATGGTGTGATTACAGAATCTTTAATAAATATTAATCAATTTGTAGATGTAAACGAGAAAGACATAATTTATTTTGTTACTGGAAATTATAAAGATTTTTCTAATCCAAATAAAAAGAGTGAATTACATCCAGATATACTTGAAGATTTACAAAAAAAGAATTTAAAGGATATTGTTAAGTATATCAGTTCTTTTGAAAAACTTATTGGTTCAGAACTCAGAGATAATGTTAAAAATGCTGAATTGCTCGAAGAGATGGAAGAAGATATGAAAGAAAGGGAGCGTGAAATAGCTGAACAATATGAAAGTGATATAGAAGATACCATAAGAGAAAGTGTAGGGCTCTCTTCCTTAAGCTCTTTTGAAAGCAATGTTGAGGAAGTGTTACAACTATCGGATTTTAGTAGTGCGCTAAATAATTTAAGTGAAGGTTTTTCAAGTATTAAAGATAGTATTGAAGAATTGAAATGGTTTTATGAAGATGGATTTATAGATTTATTGTCGAATGTCCCTACTAATTCTTTAAAGAATTTATTGATGAAATTGTCTGAGATATGTCCAGATATCGAAGAAGACACATTGGAGGGGATATTTACATTACAGGAATGGTCGAAGGAAAAATATACTGAATTACTTGAATACAAAATAGAAGGTCATTTTGAATGTATAGAATATGGAAAAAAGTATAATGTCTATTCTTTAGAGCAAGAAGAATACACATTGGAATTTGATGAGATGTATTTGTTGCCAAGTACAGGAGAGAAAGATGAAATTGATATTAGATTGCGAGGCGAATATGAAGAGGAGGTGTGGTATGCACAGGTTGACATTTCATATGGCGAAGTTAAATTAGATGATGATGGTGGCATTGCGGATGCATTTGAAGAAGGCGTATATTTAGAAGACAATGGAATTGTTGATAAACTAAGAGAACTCTTGAATGAATGGGAAAGCTTTATAGCACAAGAAGAAAGCATAAGGGAGAGTGTTGAGGATATTTTTGATGAAGTTCAGAGTGAAGACGAAGAAGATGTAGAACTTTAGCTTAATGAAATGTTACATGAACAAGTTGGGATAAAATTTTGAAAATATAACAGCGTCAGGGCAGTTATAAGTCGAGAGATTTGTAGCTGCCCTTTTTTTATTGCTTTTGGACACGATGTCCATAAGCGGAAAGGAGAATTATGAGGTATTTATTACATCGGCTGTATGTTCCACCTTAGCGGAGCATACGCACATGGAAATGCAGATCGGAGGTACTTATGCAAGAGGAAGTAACGCAGAAAACAATCGTTCTTGTAATTAAGACCGCTAAACTGGATGCCAACGTCTTGAAGGTTGCAATGCGGATGTATTTGAATCACCGCAGGCAGAAAGCACAGAAAACGCATGGTAAAACTTCTGTGAAAAAGCTGGTTGGTGAAGGCGTGGGAGTTTCGTCTATCGAAGTGACGGACGGCAATATCAAATCCTTTGAGCGGGTAGCTCGTAAATATAATGTTGATTTTGCCGTCAAGAAAGACAAGACAACAGACCCACCGAAATATGTGGTATTTTTCAAGGGCAGGGATGCCGATGCGGTAGCACAGGCATTCAAGGAATTTGTTTATGGTAATGAGAAACGAAAGGGCAGAACTTCTGTAAGGGAGAAACTGAAACGCTTTAGGGATGCAGTATCACAGAATAAGAACAGAGAACGGAGCCGGGAAAAGAATAAGGACAGGGGGCAGAGCCTTTGAGTAACATCATTGAAGGCATAACCAAAGACCTGAAAGCTATCCCGAAAAATCTGAAAGCAAAAGCAGGCGGTATGGATACCAAGAAGCTGGTGCTTTTGAATCTGCCCTATATCTTTGTTGGATATTTCTGTGATAAGGTTGCATGGCTGTGGAGAGTATCAGAAGGTACAAATGCTTCTGATAAGATGATGGCAGTCATGAACCGTTTTGATAAGTTGTTTGCCAACCCTTTGCCCAGCTTCCACCCAAGAGATTTATTGATTGGTGTGGCTGGCGGCATAGCACTCAGGCTTGTGGTGTATTACAAAGCCAAGAATACCTTGTCAGAGGATAAAATCCTTATTCCTTCGGCTTATGCGAGACAGAATCATCCTGAGGATTGCCAGTGTACGAATTACCATGACCCTTATACATGGAATGCTACAACAGTGGGCTATATTTTGAACAGACGTGAGTATTTGGGGCATACCGTTCTTGGGAAGACAACGAGGGATAATTTTAAGACAAAACGGAAAAGAATTGCAAATGAGGACGAACTGCTTGTCTTTTACAATACACATGAAGCTATCATTGATCAGGAAACATATGATAAAGCGCAGAGAATGAGAAAAAGGGTATCTCCAAGGCGAAACAGTGAAAAGCCTGCGCACAGGCTGTCAGGACTTCTTTATTGTGCGGATTGTGGAAGCAGACTGGCATATATCAATTCAAAGCCAAAGGATGGGAAAATATATGACAGCAATCAGGCATTCCGGTGTAGCCGGTACCACAATAAATATCATTCATGTACTGGTCACTATATCAAGGCAGGCACAATAGAAATGCTGATTTATCAGGCAACTAAGAGAGTGTCACAGTATGTCCTTAAAGATGAAAAAGAGTTTGTAGAACAGTTGAAAGCACAGTATGAATTGCAGTGTGAAAAGGATAATACAGATGATAAAAAAGAGTTGTTAGAAGCAAAACGTCGTATGATGGATTTGGATGATCTGATAAAAGGTCTGTATGAGAATTTCACACTGGGGCGATTGCCGGAGAGACAGTTTAACCGCCTTATGACAGAATATGACACCGAACAAAGCAGCCTAGAGCAGAGAATTTCAGAACTTGAAACTGCTACAGAACGTATATCCACTAAGGCAGTGCAGATTGATAAATTTGTGCGACTGGTTAAGAAATACCGAGATTTTGAGGAACTGACAACACCTATGCTTAATGATTTCATTGAAAAGGTTGTAATTCATGAAGCAGAGGGTGGCAGAACAAAAGACCGTACTCAGCAAGTGGATATTTATTTCAATTTCATTGGAAATTTTGTTCTTCCACTCAGTGAGGATGAAGTGGAAGCCTTGCAGTCAGAGGAAGCACGCAGAGCGGAAGAGATTGCTGAAAGAAAGAGAAAATCTTCTAAGAAATCTACGCAGAAAAGAAATCAGAAGCGTGCAGAGATCAAGGCAAAAGCAGAAGCTGGAGATCCTGAAGCTATGGCAGAATATAAAGCAATCCTTGAAAAAGGCAGACAGAACAACCGTAAGAGATCTGAAAAAATGCGAGAATTGAGAATGTCTGACCCTGAATATCGGGCGAAGATGGAAGAGAAAGAACGCTTGGCATTGGAAAGGGAAAAGAAACGTCAGGAGCGTGCTACAAAGAAGAAAAAGATTGCTTTGGCAGAATTAAAGGAGCAGGCAGAAAAAGGCAATCAGGAAGCCGTCAGAGAGCTTGAGGAGCGTAGAGCTATTGCAAGAGAACGTTCAAGGAAATCAGCAGAAAAGCGTAAGCAGAGAGCAGAAAATGACCCTGAATATGCGAAATATTTGGAAGAGAGAAATGCAGAATACAACAGACGGCATACCGCAAGAAGAAAGGAGCAGATGGAAGCCTTGAGAGCCAGAGCGGAAGCCGGAGATCAGGAAGCACAGAGTCAGCTTGCAGAGCGTAAACAGTATCAGGTTAGAGCCACAGTGAAGAGCTACAGAAAAATGCGTGAAGATGCATTGAATGGAGACCCTATTGCAAAAGAGAGATATGAAAAAAACACTGGCTATGAGACGTGAAGCGTATCACGCAAAGAAAAGTGAACAGACAGCCTAAGAGTAAGCATAATATCACAATATAATAGTTGCAGAATTGATGAGAATAAGCGGGAGCGATGCAATTATTGTATTAGCCAAAGAGATATGGTATTGTATAGATAGTTTAACAAATAGGAATTTTGTAAAGGAGACATTTTTAATGACTATGAACAAGGGTGTTTCCGTAAGAATAAACAGGATAAATCTCAATAGGGAGAAGAGTGAAAAATGATAGAGGCGCTCTTGGATTTCTTTCAATTATATACGGTGGATGCCGATTATTTACCAGACTTTTGGCTTACAATGATACTTCTTTATCTGAATGCAGGTCTGTATCTTAACGACCTATATAATCTGGTGAAGCGCAAGTCAAAAGCGGAAACATTCAGTCTGATGGCGATACCAGGAGTCTTTGCAGTAATTTTCGTGTCGATGCTATCAATTTTTGCGCATGTACCGAATCTGCAGAGCATAGCTTCACAGGCCAAACGCCTGAGCCTGCTTATAACGGCAATACAGCCACAAACGAATCTTGCGCTGCTTCTTATTGTATTTCTTTATCCGATTTTATGGGGAATCGGGCTCTTACGACAAAGGAGGCATGAACACGGCAGCCGCAAACGCTGGGTGCTGTCCTGCATTCCTGATTATATTGCATGGATCATACTGATATTGGGCATCGGTTATCACCTGTTTTTCGGGGAAAATATCCTGAATAGTGTTCTGGAAAATGCGGAGGCTGGAGATTTACTGGCTCTTTATGGCTCCCGCAGAATCTGGCTCTATATATGGATGTATGGAATTTATATCCTTGTATGCAAGGAAGTGGTGCTGCTTGTCGGCCTTTTGTCTGAACTTTTGTTAATGCGAATTCCGCTTCGCTACCATAGTGGGCAGAATGCTGATACCTTTGTCAGCTTTTATTATCTGTTTTGCCAGAATGCCATTTTTCGTGGGATTTCCCTGCTGGAAGCTGAGTTGGTGATTCCGCTTTGTGTAATGATGCTTCGGGAAGCGGCATCGCCTTTCAGTGATTACTCGTCGATTATGATATACGCAGTCTTTTTGCTGCTGACAGGCGCAGTGTTTGTCGTTCTTATCGCCATTGGTCCGGTCATGCGGACACTTTCCTGCTTCGATGCATGGGGACAGCGCAAGCAGATCAGAGAGCTTTTCTGTACGGAATATTTTCTCATGCAGCCAGTTTCCAGCAACAGATCGTTCACGGTCACTCATCATTTTATCATTGACGAACAGGCCGCCGCCGGTGTTTACTATATTCCGCTTCTCACAGACATCAGCGGATGGACCTCCCCGAGAAAGAAAGCAGGCAAATGGAAAATGCTCTCTTTCGCAGATGGCAGAACCCTTGAATTGTCAGAACACGAGGCAGAAGCCGCCAAGGAAATGCTCTCTTATGCATCCAGCCGTCTCCATGTCCAGAAGATAACCGGAGAAAATTGGAGCAATAAAAACAATATGCCTGTCACAGAGGAAACCTGGAACCCACTCATAAGTCCGGCAACAACGATGTATCAGAAACTGGTCAAGATATTTTTATATCTGATGGTTATTCTTTTTATGATGAGCTTTCAGATACTGAAGTAATTGAAAAAAGAAGAAGCAGGCAAACGAGTATATAACTATCAAGAGGGCGATTATATGAAGCTTTGGATTGAATAACATACAATTCAAGCTTGTCGGATTGTAAAGACAGAGCCTTATGCAAGGTGCAGGAGAAAGACTCCGCTCGGGTTAAGGGCGAAGCGCCTTAGCCGGTCAAGGGTGCAACCATTGCCCAGTTAGTGGCGTTTCGCCACTAAGTACTGGGTATTGCTTGTAGCAGAGCTTCACAAGATTAAGCAACTTCGTTGCAATTCCCTTCGGGAAAAAAACTAAATATTGTTACGATAAACAGACTGAGTAGAGAGATTTACTTGGTCTTTTTTTATGGAAAGAAAGGAAAGATTAGCATGAAAGCAACTAGGCACAATGGACGGTCAGGCAAGCATGGAACCTATGACGCAAAGCACAATGACCGCAGATTTGATGTAGAAAATAGTGAGCATATTGACGCAGAGAGAACGAAGATGAATGTGTACTGGGATTGTTATCAGGGGTACAGCCTGCAGAGTGATAAGGACGAGCGGGCGAGATTCACTTTTACGGAAATAGAAAAAGCATATTATGTTGAGAAATATTCAGACCATGTGGACGGTCAGAATGAGAGAAACCGGAAAGCAAGACACTATGACCGAGTAAAAACGATTGATGCTATTCTTGAAAATAATAAAACGTGTCCGGAAGAAACTTTATTACAGCTTGGAAACATGGACGGTGCGGTGTCTGCTGATGTGCTTGCACAGGTCAGTGCAGAATATTTCGAGGAATTTAACAGACGGTATGGTTCCCATGTTCATATACTGGACTGGGCTTTGCATCTTGATGAAGCAACACCACATATTCATGAACGGCATGTATTTGATGCTGTGAATCAGTATGGAGAATTATGTCCCCAACAGGATAGGGCATTGGAAGAACTTGGCTTTGAACTTCCGAAGCCGAATGAGAAAAAGGGAAAGTACAATAACCGGAAGATGGTTTTTGATGAAGAGTGCAGAAAACTATTTATCAGCATCTGTCAGAATCATGGATTGACGATTGATGTTAAGCCGGTGTATGGCGGTGCAAGCTATCTGGAGAAGCAGGATTTTATCATCATGAATCAGAAGAAACGCATTGAGGAAAAACAGGCTGTTCTTGATGGTCTTGTGATGAAGATAGAGGACGTAAACGCAGTCATTGAAGAAGCAGTAGACCTTGCTTATGAAAAGGCTTGTGAGGTTGTCACAAAGCGTGTGAAAGAGGAAACAGTGAAGCATGATGTTGATGTCGTAAAGGACTATGGAGAGCTTTTACAGCAGGTAGCCATTATTGAAAGGCAGATTGATGAGATTGAGCTTGCCATTGCACAGGCAAAAGCCGACAACGGGGAACGCTACACCATTAAGCAGATGGAGAAATCAAGAAAATCACTTCTTACAAGGCTTGAAAAGCTGAATGATGCATCAAGGAAAGATAATGTAGTGACTTTTGAGCAGCTTGGCGTGGACAGGCTTTTTGTGGATGAGAGTCATAATTACAAGAATCTGTTCCTCTATACCAAGATGCGAAATGTGGCGGGAATCGCACAGTCGGAGGCACAGAAGTCCTCGGATATGTTTGCAAAATGTCAGTATCTTGATGAGTTGACAGGCGGCAAGGGTGTGACATTTGCGACAGGTACGCCGATCTCGAACAGTATGACGGAGCTTTACACCAATATGCGTTACCTTCAGTATGGTACGCTTCAAAAGCTGGGGTTGGGACATTTTGACAGTTGGGCATCCTCTTTCGGAGAAACGCAGACAGCCATAGAGCTTGCACCGGAGGGAACCGGATACCGGGCAAAGACAAGGTTTGCAAAGTTTTTTAATCTCCCGGAACTGATTGCACTTTTTAAGGAGAGTGCGGATATTCAGACACCGGATATGCTGAATCTCCCTGTGCCGGAAGCAGAGTATGAAAATGTGGTGCTAAAGCCAAGTGAATATCAAAAGGACATGGTGGCATCTTTGGCAGAAAGGGCAGAAGCCGTGCGTGACAGACAGGTACAGCCTTATGAGGACAATATGCTGAAGATTACCAATGACGGAAGAAAGCTGGCATTAGACCAGAGGCTTATCAATGATATGCTGCCGGATGATAAAAATTCAAAGGCAAGTACCTGTGTGGAAAAGGCATTTGAAATATGGGAACAGACAAAGGAGCAGAAGTCAACGCAGCTTATTTTCTGTGACCTGTCAACACCGAAAGGAGATGGTACATTTAATGTTTATGAGGACATCCGCAACAAGCTGATCGAAAAGGGTGTCCCACCGGAAGAAATTGCATTTATACATGAAGCAAATACGGAGCTTAGGAAAGCGGAGCTGTTCGGAAAAGTAAGAAGCGGACAGGTCCGTTTTTTACTTGGTTCCACACAGAAGATGGGAGCCGGAACCAATGTGCAGGACAGGCTTATCGCACTGCACCACCTTGATGTGCCTTGGCGTCCTTCGGATATTGAACAGCAGGAGGGGCGTATTTTACGACAGGGCAACCTTAATCCCAAGGTCAAGATTTTCCGCTATGTGACGGAAGGAACCTTTGACAGTTATTCGTGGCAGCTCATTGAGAACAAGCAGAAATTCATCGGTCAGATCATGACAAGCAAATCTCCGGTACGTTCCTGTGAGGATGTGGATGAAGCAGACAGTATGTAGATGTACCTGCAGAAAGAGTATCCCTGAAGGCGAAGCTGGAGGTGATGAAAGCAAAGGTTGCAGGAGGAGATACAGAAAAGCCTATGCCACAAAAGTTAAAGAGAAAAGAAGAAACCTTATAAGAAAATCTGAAGTTTTTTTATTTTTATTCCCAACTTTATTCCCAACATGTTATAATTATTCTGGTTGGGAATAAAAGTTGGGTAAAGGAGCATACTAATGGATATTAAACAAATTGTTTTAGATTTATGTGCCTTAAGTGATGAACAGGAATGGTTTGAATTTAAGGAAAACTGGTTTCAGCCTGAGGCATTAGGCGAATATGTATCTGCCCTGTCAAATGCGGCGGCTTTTCATTATAAAAAATATGCGTATTTCATTTGGGGTGTAAATGATACAACCCATGAAATTGTAGGAACAACATTTAATCAGTATTGTGAATATAACAAGGAACCGTATCAGAATTATCTTGCGAGAAATCTGTCACCAAGCATAAATTTTAGTTTTGAAGAAACATAAATTTATGGAAAGAGAGTCGTTGGTTTGGTAATTCCTGCGGCAACCGAGATTCCTACGGCATTTAAAGAAAAGAGGTTTTTAAGGATAGGATCATCAAAATGTAATATGAAAGATTACCCTAAGAGAGAAATTGAACTTTTCAAAATACTGGATGGAAGAACCGAAACGATAGAAACAGTACCGGCAAAATACCAGGAACTTACATTTCAAAAACTCTTTGGATATTACGGTTCCAAAGGTATTGTTCTGAATCAAAAGACGTTTATTAAGAATCTGGGGCTAAAAACAGAAGAAGGCGAATTTAATATATTAGCGCAGCTTCTGTCGGATAACTCTCATTTTCCGCTTCGTGTATCTATTTTTGATGGAGAAACAAAAGGCTCTAATCTTTTCTCTGTACGTGAATTTGGAAATGACTGTTTATTATACAGTTTGGATGAGTTGTTGCGTTATGGAGATGTATTGAACCTGATTCAGGCGGATGAGACAGACAGGGTCGTTGAACGAAAGGAGGTTCCGTTATTTGATAACAAGGCATTTCGTGAGGCTGTCATTAATGCCGTCCTGCACAATAAATGGGTGGAAGGAAATGAACCTATGATTTCGGTTTTCTCTGACCGGATAGAGATACTATCGAGAGGAACACTTGCTCCGGCACAGACCATGGAGGGATTTTTCTTAGGAGAATCAATCCCTGTAAATGAAAAGTTGTCCGAGATATTTCTTCAACTGCATATAAGTGAGAAGTCCGGACGAGGGGTTCCTAAAATTACGGAAATGTATGGAAAAGATGCATTTTCATTTAGGGAGAATTCCATTGTTGTTACTATCCCATTTGAGAGAATAAATAAGATTGGGAATAAAGTTGGGAAAAAGGTTGGGGATAAGAAACCTTTAAATTCCAGAAGACAAAAGATTATTGCAGAAATGAGAGATAATCCGAATATTACAACTGCGGAACTTCATAGCATATTAGGCGTGAGTGAAACAGCAGTAGAAAACAATATATCATTTTTAAGAGAAAATGGGTATATAGAGCGGGTTGGTTCAAAAAAGGCAGGATACTGGAAAGTATTATAGCAGTTTAATTTTAATAGTGTGATTATGCAGAAGGCAGTCCATAGCGGGCTGCCTTTTGTCGTGCAAAAAATGAAAATATGGAGGTTTATTATGGCAGGCGAAAATATGAATACAATTCATATAACAGAAAAACAAAAAGTACAGGAAATTACAGACAAGCTGGAGGAAGGATTAAAGGAACTTTTTGAGAGTGAAAAGTACAAGACATACCTTTCTACTATGTCAAAGTTTCATAATTACAGCTTTAACAATACATTACTTATCGCCATGCAGAAGCCGGAAACGACGCTTGTGGCGGGATACAAAGCATGGCAGAAGAATTTTGAGAGACATGTCAATAAAGGAGAAAAGGCAATCCGTATTCTTGCCCCGGCTCCTTATAAAATCAAAGAGGAATGGGATAAATTAGACCCTGTGACCGGAGAGATGATGTTTGACGAAAACGGTATGCAACAAAAAGAGGAGGTAGAGGTTACGATTCCGGCATTTCGTGCGGTATCCGTGTTTGATGTATCACAGACAGATGGAAAGCCGATTCAGGAGCTGGAAGCACAGGAGCCTTTGTCTGCGGTGGATGGATATGAGGATTTTGTACAGGCACTTATAAATGTTACCCCGGTTCCCATTGGTTTTGAGGATATTCCCGGCGATTCCAAAGGATATTTCCATACAGAAGAAAAGAGAATTGCGGTACAGGAGAATATGAGCGAGAGCCAGACTTTAAAGACAATGGTACATGAGGTAGTTCATTCCATGCTTCATAATAAAGAAATCAATCGGGATGATTTGATGGAAGAACCTGTAAAGGACAGAAATACAAAAGAAGTGGAAGCGGAAAGTGTTGCCTATACTGTGTGCCAGCATTTCGGCATAGATACCTCGGATTATTCCTTGTGGTGGAGTTTTCCACGAATGAGAGAGAGGATGATTTGTTCAATGTGTTTAATGAGGACGGGTTACATATCGGTGAGGTAAAGGTTGACATCAATCCGATTACTGCCCAGCGTACCGGGACGCTGGAAACGTATCTACTACAGGCTGAGGAGTATCTGGAAAGTATCCGACAGGAAAGGGAGCAGGAGCTGACACAACAGATACAGACACAGGGCGAAATGGAGAAAGAAGAGGTTGAAGTAACATTGATGGTATGCGCTAAAACAGATGGTGTATGCTTATCTGGAAGATGTGGAACCATTTTTCC
>ENA-ORMR01002521-ORMR01002521.1-human-gut-metagenome-genome-assembly--contig:-NODE-2521-length-11226-cov-3.426998_pt1 | contig 11226 bp, 13 predicted proteins | sample MGYA00242107_ERZ509003 | MGnify/ENA primary metagenome ERZ509003 (study PRJEB26280, sample SAMEA2338699) | human gut metagenome | biome: human gut; feature: human-associated habitat; material: faeces... | reverse complement strand
CACTCCATCACCGTTTTCTGCAGTGCCTCTTCAAAGTTTACTGCAGGAATATCACCAAAAGAACCATCTGTTGTAATAATCAATCCCAGATTGGAATGTTCCCTGATTACTTTACTCGTGCCAATTTCTGCCGCCTTTGAAAAAGGAATTTCTTCTTCCGACCACGGTGTTTTTACCATGCGCTCTTTTTCTTCCTCAATGGCACCAACGGCTTCCGGAACCAAATATCCCACACAGTCAATCAGTCTTATTTTCCCGGTTTCCTGATTGGAAAAATGAATCACTGCCGCCTCTTTTGGAATAAATTTCGGTTCTGTTGTCATAATCGTTTTTCCGTCTGCCGACTGTGGCAGCTCATCAATTGTTCTGACCTTTTCGTTGTCATCCGTCATTTCCGGAATCACAACAAGCTCCATAAAACGTTTGATAAAAGTCGATTTGCCGGTACGCACCGGTCCGACTATTCCCAGATAGATTTCGCCTCCTGTACGCCGGCTCATATCCTGGTAGACATTGTATTTGTCCATAAAAAAATCCCCCTTGCATTGCTGGAGACACACTCGTATCTGCCTTCTGCTAAACTATATGCAAAGGGAATCTTAGTTATTCTAAGGTTTTATTTTTTCACCAAAGTTTTTTGTACTAAATCAGAAAAATATTCGTATTTCATCATGTAAACAATGTAGTCTTCCAAAGAAGCATTATCGCTTGTTGCCGATTTGAAATTCTTGCGGTAATCGGCTTCTGTGATATTATTGCTCTTGCAGATTTCTGCAATTTTATCTTCAAAATCCTGCTTTGTCACACGATAGCCTTCTGCCTGTGCTACCGCTTCAGCCAAAAGTCTTTCTTTAGCAATGCTTTCATAATAGCTGTCCTCAGTCATACCATACATGCCAAGAAGTGTGCTCACATCCGTTCCTGACTGTGTTGCCTGACTCTCCAAAGATTTTGACTGAATTGCCTTAATCTTTTTAATGAGTTCATCCGGCACTTTACTAATCTTTGCTTCGCTCGTAATCTTACTCATCGCCGTTGAAAGCATCTGCTGCTCGTTCTGGCTCTCTAATTCTTTCTTTGCTGCCTCTTTAAGTCTTCTCGGCTGCTCTATTGTAAAAAAGCCTTTGCCTGCCCGCATTTTCTGGTGACGCTCTACTTTTTTCTTTCCTTCTTCTGTATTATCATTATAATTAGCTGCTAAAAGATACATTTCTTTCATATCATCTGTTAGATTACAATTATCTGGTACTAATATAATTCCTGTATTTGTATGACTTGTTGACATTAATATAAACCCTTTTTTGCACTCATTATATTTTGATTTATATTGTTTTCCTGCAATTGTTAAAGCCTTGTTTCCATCTGTTAATACTTCATTTCTTATTTCTTCCATACTAGTAAAATCACAAAGCATAATATATTCATTATCTTCTAATTCATACTCATCTATTCCATATAATTTTGCTATTTTATTATAATCAGATATTTTTATAATTTGTTCTGTTGTGTCATATGCAAGGTTAGGAAATTTCACTTTTAACTCTTCTAATTTACTTTCTAAAAAAACATTCCATGTTAAATCATTTGTAGCATATATTGGAATTTCCACAATATCTTTTAGTACCTTCATATCAAGTCCATTATTAATTAATGTTTCTTGAATAGAATGTCTTGAATCTTCTCTTTGTACTTCAGTTGTTTTTACTTCTTTTCCGTATTTCATATAACTTTCTGGTAAATTTGCAGTTTTATATAAATTTAAGTCTACTGGTGTCATTTCTACTAATTCTCTTCCCATTGTATTTCTTAATGCTAAACTTGAAGAAAGTATTGATATTGTCATAAATAGCATTAAACAAATAACACTCATACTTGCTACCATTGTGTTGATTTTATTATTAATTTGCCTTAATACAAACATATTTGTACCTTTTAAATATGTATTTTTCATTTTTTGAATTATTTGTATTATAAAACCTGATAAAGACCAGAAAATTAATACTGTACTAACTATTCCGAATTAGTATTGGTGGTAATAGTTTATCTGCTGTATTTAAACTATTTGCGTCTAGCGTTACCTTACAATAAGCATATCCTAACATTGTTGTTGCTACCAAAAATACTAATATGCAAAGAAATGGATTCTTTATTTTTACTTTTTCATTTTTCTTTTGTGCATTTAATAAATTGATTAGTTTATATTTTGAAACAGTAAATGTATTGAAAATCATTACTGCAACATACATTACTGCAAAATAAATGCAAGTTTTTATACAAGCATCTTGTGAAAATACAAACTGAAATTCACTCATATCTGCTTCAAACATTTTTGCAACTAATATTGACATAAATTGTGAGGCAAACACACCTACAACTATTCCTATGACAAGTGAAATGATTCCAACAAATATTGTTTCCATTAGTATAATTTTTGATATTTGTCTTTTTCCCATTCCAAGAGACATATAGATTCCAAATTCTTTTTTCCTTCGGTTAATTAAGAAATTATTAGCATATACGATTAGCAATCCTAATATAACTGCTACAAATACTGATACATAACCAAGCATCGAAATCATCATTTTTATTATTTCTCTTTGTGACCCGAGATACTTCTAGCATTGCTTGTTGACTATCTATTGAATTGAACATATAGAAAATTGCAACACCTAATACTAATGTTAAAAAGTATATACTATAATCTTTTATACTTTTTTTCATATTATTAAAAGATAACTTAAATAACATCGTTCAAATCACCTCCAAGAAGTGTTTGCACCTCGATTATCTTCTCAAAGAATTGTTTTCTTGTGTCATTTCCTTTTATTATCTCATTAAAGATTTTTCCATCTTTGATGAATAAAATTCTATTAGCATAAGAAGCTGTAAAAGCATCATGTGTAACCATTAAAATAGTAGCATTCATTTTTTGATTTAAAAATTCAAAATTTTCTAATAATTGTCTAGCTGACTTTGAATCTAATGCCCCTGTTGGCTCATCTGCTAATACTAATTTAGGATTTGTTATAATTGCTCTTGCTGAAGCAATTCTCTGTTTTTGTCCTCCAGATACTTGATAAGGATATTTCTTAAGAATCTCTTTAATTCCTAACTTTTCTGCAATTGCATTTACTCTTTTATCAATTTCTCTTGCATTTACTTTTTGAATTGTTAGTGCTAAAGCTATATTTTCATATGCTGTTAAAGTGTCCAATAAATTAAAATCTTGAAAAATAAATCCTAATTCTTCTCTCCTAAACTTATTTAATTTGTTTCCTTTTAGTTTTGTAATATCTTCGCCATTAACTAGAATATGCCCTGATGTTACTCTGTCTATTGTTGAAATAACATTTAGAAGTGTACTTTTTCCTGATCCACTCGCTCCCATAATTCCAACAAATTCTCCTTTTTCTACTGTAAAACTAATGTTGTCTATTGCTTTTGTTAGATTTGATTTGTTTCCATAGTATTTCTCTATGCTTTTTACCTCTAATACTTTTTCCATTATAAAAACTCCTTTCAATTTAATATTATTATAAAACATTTTCTTAATAGTTCCTATCGATTTTCATTACACTAACCTTACATTTTCGTAAGGTTCTTTTTTAATTTAAAAACTACCCTGTAAAAAACAGGATAGCAACTCTATTTTATATCTATATAACTACTTTTTGGAAATACTAGGCGTATTTCTGTTCCTTCATCTTGAATTGAATTTAATTCTATTGCTATTCCTAATTTATTACATAAATTTTTACATAAATATAATCCAATTCCAGTAGATTTTTTACCTATTAGCCTTCCATTTGTTCCTGTAAAGCCTTTTTCAAATACTCTTGTAATTTCTCCTTTTTTAATTCCTATTCCATTATCTTTAATAAAAAGTATAACTTTTTCTTTTCCTCGTTTTGCATATATTTCAATCTCTGAATTATCGTTTTGTTTTTTATATTTTATACTATTTTGAATAATTTGATTTAATATAAATACTATCCATTTATTATCTGTATTTACTTCTAATTCCAAATCGTGAACATTTATAAATATCCTTTCGTGTATTAACACATTCTTGTTTCTTTTAATACTCTCATTTACAATATCTTTTAAAATTGCTTTCTTTATATAGTAGTCTTTTTCTACTGTATTGCTCCTTGCATAATATAAAGCCTGTTCTATGTAATTTTCCACTTTGTTCAGTTCTTCATCTATACTTTTTGTAACTTCATTTTTATTATTTTCCACTATCATTTTACCGGCTAGCTATCGGTATTTTTATCTCATGAATCCATAATTCAATGTAATCTTTATAATCTTCTTGTTTATACTTATATAAATTTACATTTTCGACCATTGATTTATTAATTTGTTGCAATATGTCTTTTAATATTTTACCTTCTGTAAAACTTGGTTCTTTTATAATCTCACTAATTAAATATTTGTCATCTAAGTTATTTAAAGTATCTTCTAAATCTTTATAAAACCTTTGCTTCATAAAATATTCTATAGAAAGTCCTATTATATATAAAAATATTATAGTAACTGGAATATACATTTTTATGAAATTTACAAATGGGTAGGGAATTAAAAATATTTCTATTGTTATAATTCCAAATAATAGCAAGACAGTCAAAAGTATTTTATCTTTTATAAAACTTTTAAAATTCATATCATTTTTCTCCCTTTAATATATACCCTTGTCCTCTTTTTGTTTCAATAATATCTTTTAGTCCTAATTCTTCTAATTTACTTCTTAATCTAGTAACATTAACACTTAAAGTATTATCATCAATAAAACTTTCATTTTCCCATAAACAATCCATTATATCTTCTCTTGAAACAATTTTATTTCTATTTTCAATTAGATATTTTAAGATTTTATATTCATTTTTAGTTAAATCAATAATTCTATCATCTTTTATTATTGTACTATTTGATATATTTAAAATAAAATCTTTTGCATCAATCTTATCTTTTGATTCGTTACTATTATTGGTTCTTCTTAACAATGAATTTATCTTCGCAAGTAGTATATGTATATTAAATGGCTTTGTAATGTAATGATCTGCCCCATAATTTATTGAAACTAATTCATCTAATTCATTATTTCTACTTGTTACAATAATAATTCCCATATTAGATTGCTTCCTAATCTCTTTGCAAATATATTCTCCATCTACTCCTGGCAAATTTATATCTAATAAGATAAGGTTTGGATTTATTTCTAAAATATCAGCTATAGTATTGTCAAATCTTTTTAAACATTCTGCTTGATACCCTTGATGGCTTAAAAATATTTCTAATTCATTTCTTAATTTTTCATCATCTTCAACGATTAATATTTTTTGCATTTTATGATACCTCCAAAATCATTATAGCATACTTTTTATGAAAATAATCTTACATTTCTGTAAGATAACTTCCTATTCACTATCCATAATTATTCTTTCTTCAAAAAGTGTTTTATTTAGAGTTACTATATATAATTCTACTAAGTATGTTTATAACTAAAATTCTTTATTTAATTGTCTTTGTTAATAGCTTGATAACTTTTCTATTACAGAACGACCAAAACTCACTATCTTATTAAAATAGTGAGCTTTTTTAACTTTTATCCAAATAAACCTCTTTTCTTAACAGGAGGTTGTTCATTCATAGTTAATGCAAGTTTAGTCAACAAATCTCTTTGTTCTTTGCTTAATCTTTTTGGAACTTGAACTTGAACAGTAAAAATAAAGTCACCTTGATAACTTCCATTTACTGCTTTAAATCCCTTATTTCTTATTGTAAATTTAGTTCCAGTTTGTGTTCCATCTGGAATCTTATATTTTTCTTTACTTCCATCTACCATTGGAATTTCTAGTTCTGCACCCAATGTAGCTTGTGTAAAAGTAATTGGTATATTACAAAAAACATTGTTTCCATTTCTTGTGTAGATACTATGTTTTTTTAGCCTCATATTTATGTATAAGTCACCTTTTGGTCCACCTTTTGTACCAGGCTGACCTTCTCCTCTAAGTACAATAGTCTGGTCATTATCTATACCTGCTGGAATTTTTACTTTTATTTTTGCTTGTCTTCTTACAGTACCTTTGCCTCTACAAGATTCACATGGTTGTTTTATTACTTTACCTGTTCCATGACAATTACTACATGTTCTAGATGTCTGCATTTGACCTAAGATTGTATTTTGAACTTGTTTTACCTGACCTGTTCCTCCACATACTGTACAGTTTTCGATAGTCGTTCCTGGTTTTGCTCCATTTCCATTACATTCCATACAAATATCATCTCTTGTAATATTTATTTCTTTTTCTACACCCAAAAATGCATCTTCAAAAGAAATTTCCATATTATATTTTAAATCTGCACCTTTTTGTGGTCCATTATTTGCAGTTCTTGAACTTCTAGAACCTCCAAATCCGCCTCCAAAGAATGAAGAAAATATATCCCCTAAATCTCCAAAGTCACTAAATCCATCAAATCCTGATGTAGAATAAGAATAATATCCACCACCTGGATTTCCTCCTCCAAAACCTTGTGGACCATTATGTCCAAATTGGTCATACATTCTTCTTTTCCCGAGGGTCTGACAATGTTTCATATGCTTCATTTACTTCTTTAAATTTAATTTCAGCTTCTTTTTTATTATCAGGATTAGCATCAGGGTGATATTTTTTTGCCATTTTTCTAAATGCTTTTTTTAATTCTTCATCTGTAGCATTTTTCTCTACACCCAATACTTCATAATAATCTCTCTTTTCTGCCATCTTTTCCTCCTATTTAAAATGTCTTTTTATTATATTTCCCTTCATTATCTTTTATGTAATTTCTATTCATATTAATATTATGTTTTTCTATATAGGCATTTAAAAATTCTTCTGGAGTTATCTTTAGCCTATTTAAAACTTCAATATAATAATTCTGTACATCAGTTATTTCTTCTAAAAATCTTCCCCTAACTTCTTTATTCTCCATAATCTCATCAATACCTTTTTTCTTTATGATAGAAATACATTCTCCTAACTCTTCAATCATATACAAAATATGACTTTTAGTTGCTTTTGGATTCATATCATTCCATTTTTCTTTATTTTTTCATACAAATCAAATTGCATCTGTTTCATTTCAGAAATAGTTAAATCTTGTTTTGACATTTTACCTCCAAATATTAGCAATTTCAAAGATTGGCAGACAAATCCTATTAATGTCTGCCAATCTTATTATGCTATTTATTATTATATTTTATTTTATTATATTTTATTTATTTTCATCATCTTCTACTTTATAATCTGCATCATATACATTACCATTTTCATCTACATTTGGACCTTCACCTGTTCCAGTTTCTGCTCCAGCACCATTTTGTGCTCCTGTAGCATTTTGATTATATAATTTTTCAGATATTGAATAAAATACTGTTGTTAATTTTTCTGTTGCTTGTTTAATTGCTTCTACATCAGATCCTTCTAATGCTTTTTTAACATTTTCTATTTCTGTTTCTGCTTTAGCTTTTTCTTCTCCACTAATTTTATCTCCTAATTCAGTAATTGTTTTTTCACAGTTATATACTAAGCTTTCAGCATTATTTCTAGCTTCTATTTCTTCTTTTCTTTTCTTATCTTCTGCAGCATGTGCTTCTGCGTCTTTAACAGCTTTGTCTATATCTTCATCTGTTAGATTTGTAGATGCTGTAATAGAAACTTGTTGACTATTTCCTGTTGCCATATCTTTTGCAGATACGTGTACTATACCATTTGCATCAATATCAAATGTTACTTCAATTTGTGGTACTCCTCTTGGTGCTGCTGGTATTCCTGAAAGTTGGAATCTTCCAAGTGTTTTATTATATGCTGCCATTTCTCTTTCACCTTGTAAAACATGTACTTCTACACTTGTTTGACCATCTGCTGCTGTAGAGAATATTTGTGACTTTTTAGTTGGTATTGTTGTATTTCTTTCGATTAATTTTGTAAATACTCCACCATATGTTTCAATACCTAGTGAAAGTGGTGTTACATCTAATAATACTAAATCTTTTACGTCTCCAGAAAGAACTCCACCTTGAATCGCTGCACCAATTGCAACACATTCGTCTGGGTTAATTCCTCTATCTGGTTCTTTACCTGTTATTTGTTTAACTATTTCTTGAACAGCTGGAACTCTTGTAGAACCACCAACTAATAATATTTTGTGTAAGTCATTTGCACTAACACCTGCATCTTTTAATGCTTGCATAACTGGTTTTTTAGTTTCTTCTAATAAGTCACTAATTAATTCTTCAAATTTAGCTCTTGTTAAATTTACATCTAAATGTTTTGGTCCTGTTGAATCTGCTGTAATAAATGGTAGATTAATATTTGTTTGTTGCATTCCAGAAAGCTCTATTTTTGCTTTTTCTGCTGCTTCTTTTAGTCTTTGCATAGCCATTTTATCTGTTTTTAAATCTATTCCATTTGATTTCTTAAATTCAGCTACTAAGAAATCTATAATTCTTTGGTCAAAATCATCTCCACCTAAATGATTATTTCCACTTGTAGCTAAAACTTCAAATACACCATCACCAATATCTAATATAGAAACATCAAATGTTCCTCCACCTAAATCGTAAATCATAATTTTTTGGTCTTGGTCTTCTTTATCCATTCCAAAAGCAAGTGATGCTGCTGTTGGTTCATTTATAATTCTTAATACTTCAAGTCCTGCTATTTTTCCTGCATCTTTTGTAGCTTGTCTTTGGCTATCTGTAAAATATGCTGGTACAGTTATAACAGCTTGAGTCACTTTTTGACCTAAATAATTTTCTGCATCTTGTTTTAATTTTTGAAGAATCATTGCTGATATCTCTTGTGGTGAAAATTCGTCTCCTTCGATTTTTACTTTTTCGTTTGTTCCCATTTTTCTTTTTATAGAAATTACTGTATTATCTGGATTAGTAACAGCTTGACGTTTAGCTATTTGTCCTACTAATCTTTCTCCATTTTTTGAAAAAGCAACAACAGATGGTGTTGTTCTATTTCCTTCTGCATTAGGAATAACTACTGGTTCTCCACCTTCCATAACTGCAACACATGAATTTGTTGTTCCTAAATCAATACCTATTATTTTTCCCATTTTAAATTCCTCCTCTTAATTTTCTATTTTTTATTTATAATCTTTTGTGATTTTATATTTAAGCATAAAAGCTCATATACTCTTACTTTTAAATTCTTATATATCAATTTTATTTAGTTTTGTAAATCTAAATTTTATTATATTTTAGAATGATACCTTTAATATATCTAAAGTATAAAACATTGTAGAAATATTATAATAAAATATAAATTTTATTATTTTTTAGCTTATAATACATAACATACTAAAATATACAACATAAATTTCTCAAAATCATGTTTTTTATTACACTTTTTCTGTAATATCATAATTTTTTGTGTTATAATTTTTTTAGTTTGCATCAACTACTAAAGAATGTCTAATTACTTTTCCATCAATTATATATCCTTTTCTATATTCTTCTTTTATTTCTTTTTCTCCAAAACTTTCATCTACTACAGAACCAACTGCTTCATGTAATTCTGGGTCAAAAGTTTTACCAATAGTTTCTATTTCTTTTACTCCATTTGAAGATAATACATCTTTAAATTGTTTTAAAACCATTTCTACACCTTGTTTGTAATTTTCATCTTCTGTTTTTACTGATACTGCTTTTTCTAAATTATCAATTACTGGCAATAATGAAGTAAATATATCAGATATTAAAGTGTTATATAGACCTTCTCTTTCTTTTTGACTTCTCTTTTTAAAGTTATCAAATTCTGCCATTAATCTTTTTAGTCTATCATCTTTTTCTTCAAGTTCTATCTTTTGGCTTTCAATTAACTCTTTAATTTTTTTAACTTCTTCATTATTTTCTACATTCATTTCTTTTTCTTCTTGCATTTTAAACCTTCCTTTCTTAATATCCATTTAGTTTTTTACTAATATATTTCATAACTGAAATTACTTTTGAATAATCCATTCTTGTTGGACCTATAATACCTATAGTTCCTATGTCTTTATTAGCAATTTTATGTTTAAATGTAACAATACTAAAGTCTTTTAATTCAGTATGTTCTGTTTCATTTCCTATATATACATTTATATCATTTGCAAAACCAGTATCTAATATGTCTAATACAAGCTCTTTTGTATCTAATACATTAATAAAATTTTTAGCTACTTCCATACTTTTAAATTCTGGTAAATCAAATGCTTTATTTGTTCCTTCTAAATAGATTTTAGCATCTTCATTAATAACCTTATTTATTTCTTTCATAACAGGTTTTATAACTTTTAAACTATAATTCATCTCTGAAAATATGTATTCTTCTAATGGCTTATCTATTGAATTTAATGGTTTTCCTTTTAGTTTATTATTAAATATAAAATTTAACATTTCTACTTGTTCGTCTGTTATATCTTCATCAAATTTAATAATAGTTTCTTTTATAACTCCACTATCTGTTAAAATAACTGCCATTAGCATTCTTGTTCCTAATAATACAAACTTTATTTCTTCTATATTTTGTATTTTTGGTCCTATTGCTACAGTTGTATAATGTGTTATTTCAGATAATGTACTTGTAGCAATTTTAGTTAACTCTTCTATTTGATTTACTTTTGTTTCTAATTTAGACCTAATATATTTTATTTCTTCTAAACTAATATTATCGTATTTTACAAGTTCATCAACATAAAAACGATATCCCTTAGCTGATGGTATACGACCACTTGATGTATGAGGCTTATCTAGATATCCTATTTTTTCGAGTTCTGCCATATCATTTCTAATTGTTGCACTACTAAAATCTAATCCATATTTATTTACAATACTTCCTGAACTAACTGGCTCAGCAGTATTTATATATTCATCTACAATTGCTTGCAGAATTCTTTTTTTTCTATTATCTAACATGCCCTCACCTTCTTTTTAGCACTCTTTTAATATGACTGCTAAACTGCATATATATTATAACCAAAAAAAGGTATTGTCAATACTTTTTCTTCTAATTTTGTGTGAAATTTATGTGAAAAGCATATATGCATTAAATTTTAGGTAACAAAAATAAAAAATCCAGTTCAAGGATTGGAAAAATGTCTAAAATAAGTTGCAAATTATGTAAAATTATGGTAAGATAAATGTAACTGGTAAAACCAGAAATAAAAACAACAACCCTGTAGGGTAGGAGG
>ENA-ORMR01002516-ORMR01002516.1-human-gut-metagenome-genome-assembly--contig:-NODE-2516-length-11246-cov-2.572603_pt1 | contig 11246 bp, 7 predicted proteins | sample MGYA00242107_ERZ509003 | MGnify/ENA primary metagenome ERZ509003 (study PRJEB26280, sample SAMEA2338699) | human gut metagenome | biome: human gut; feature: human-associated habitat; material: faeces... | reverse complement strand
CCGTCCTCGGGCAAAGTGCCGAATGCCGAAACGATTGCCTTTTTGCCGATGGATTGAATTGCGTGGTGAGCGGTAAGCGCGCTGTCCACGGTTTTGGTGATTACGGTAATTTTGCCGTGCGGAGAAACGTAGTCCGCCCAACGAATACTTTTTATGCCGTCAAACAGTTGGTCGAAGGTTTCGGCGGCAAATTCCGCAAGACGAACAAGCACTCGTTCGCCGCTTCTAACAAACATATTTATGCGAGCCACGTCCGTCCAATCGGCGTTTTCCACAATTATTCTTCCGTCCAAAGCGCGCGTGTCGGGGTAGCCTAAAAGAGCAAGTTGGCGTTTTACAACGGCTTCCAGTCCGTATGCCGAAGGAACAAGTAGTTGCATAAAATCTCCTTATGTTAAACAGCGGTTTTTGCAATGGATTTGTTCAGCAGCCGGTTTCCCAAAAATGCCAAAGCCGCCATGATTACCACGGCAAGGACAATGTAGACGATTGCGCCGTTCGGTATATGGTAAATTATGTGCATTTCTTTGCCGGGCGACGGCTTAAAAATGCCGTTGAATATTTTTTCGATGCACAAAAACAGCGCGCCCGTGCCTACTGTGGAAATCGCGCCCACAACGGCGTTAAATTTGTTCACGGGCAAAAGCAACAGCCACAAGTTGGCAAGCCCGGTGAAGGTCATTGCAAACATTGCCACGGTGGAAAGTTGATTGCGGTCAAAAATTCCGTTGGCGGATTGTAGCCCCATAACCCTGCCGAAAACGTACACAAACGCAACCGAAAAGAACATTGCCAATCCGCCGGGCAGCGAGCGCAGCAAAACGGATTTTAGGAAGTTGCCTTTTATAAGTTCGTTGTTAGGCTTAAAGGTCAGCAAAAACGACGGTATGCCGATAACGAACAACTCGATTGCGTACAGGTTTGCGGGGGTAAACGGATAGTCGTAGCTAGGCAAACAAATGGTGAGAATTGTAAGCAGCACGGTCATTATGGTTTTTGTCAAAAACAAAGTTGCGCTGTTTTGGATGTTGTTCACTACCTGCCTGCCCTCGGCAACCACTTTGGGCAGGGAGGAAAATTTGTCGTCGGTAAGCACGAGGTTTGCCACGGTTTTGGCGGCGTCAGTGCCGCTACCGACGGAAATTGCGCAGTCGCTTTCCCTCATTGCCAAAATATCGTTTACACCGTCACCTGTCATTGCAACGGTTTTGCCTGCGGCTTTCAGCGCGGAAATAATCAATGCTTTTTGTTCAGGGGTAACTCTGCCGAACACGGTGTACTGCGTTGCGGCAGCAATAACTTGTTCGTCGGTCATGCCTTCCAACGAAACGTACTTGTCGGCGTTGGGCACGCCGGCGCTGGCGGCTATAACCGAAACGGACAGCGGATTGTCGCCGGAAATAACTTTTACGTCCACGTGGTTTTCGGCAAACCAACCGATGATTTTGGGTGCATCGGCACGAACGGTGTCGGCAAGAACGACAAGCGCAACAGGCTTCAAGTTTGTAACTTTGCCGTCGGAAATTTGTTTTTTGCTAATGCCCACCGCAAGCACGCGTAAACCGTGTTTGGCAAAGTTTTCGCACTGTTCGGCAACGGATGTTTCCACATGGTCGAACATAAATTCCGGCGCGCCCAAAGCAACCGTTCCCACGCCATCGATTTGTACGGCGGAGTACTTTTTTTCGGAAGAAAACGGCAGCGCTGCGGAGTAGTCCAATCGCGTTTGATCGCCCAGGTATGAGGAAATTGCGCTTGCCGTTGCGTTTTTGTCCTGCGTGGCGGCAAGAAGGGTTGCCAGATAAGTTTTTGTTGTGTTCTCATCCGCGGCAATCGGCAGGATTTTTTCCACCGACATGCTTCCGTCGGTGATGGTGCCTGTTTTGTCTAAACAAATTGTGTTCACACGGGCAAGCATTTCTATGCAGGGCAACTCTCGCACAAGCACGTTGCGGTTTGCCAACTTAAAAGCGGAAAGTGCCAACGCAACACCGGTAAGCAAAACCATTCCGCTGGGTACCATGCCTATCATACTGCCGGATGCGGTTCGTATGGCGTTGTTCACACGCGTGACGATTTCGGCATTGTGTCGCACGTACTCGGCAAAGATGTTAGTGCCGCTTGCAATTTCGGCAAGTTGCGGACTGAGCAAAAAGGTTGCAATGCCCAAAGGGAAAATGAAAATAGCGATAATTTTTATTATCAACTTCACGCCGCCGATAATTTTGGAATCGGGTGTTTTTGCCTTTTTAATTTTTTCGGAAAGTTTTTCGGCGTAGCACTCCTTGCCCACTTTTTCGGCGCGAGAGGTGCAACTGCCGCTAACCACAAAACTGCCGGCAAAAAGGGCGTCGCCCGTTCTTTTTTTGACGGGCAAACTTTCTCCCGTCAGCATGCTTTCGTTCACTTCAATTTCGCCGCTCGTTATCACGCAGTCGCAGCAAATTTGTTTGCCTGCCGAAAGTAGCACGATGTCGTTCAGAACCACGTCAAAGGTGCTAATGGTTTGTTTTTTGCCGTCGCGCATAACTTCGGCAACGGGTTCGTTCACAACCGAAAGTTTTTCCACGGCAAGTTTGCTGCGCACCTCTTGGAAAATTCCGATAACGGTGTTTGCCAAGATTACCACAACAAAAAGCATGTCGCTGTAGGCGCGGCAAATGAGCATCAGCACAAAAATGATAAGTCCCAATAAATTGAAAAAGGTAAGAACGTTGCTTGCCAAAATTTGCAAGTAACTTTTACCCACGGATTTTTTTGTTTTGTTGGTAAGTTTTTGTTTTTTGCGCAACTGAACCTCGGCGGAACTAAGCCCCTTTTCGGGATTGGCGCAAATGCGTTCGATTTGTTGTTTTTTCATAGTGGTTGTCGATAAGTATTGCCGCCAAAACGCGGCTGTTTGCTGTGGAGTTTCTTTTGTCGGTTTTACCAATCGGCGTTGTGTGAATTAGTAGTCGGCATTGCAACGCCAATCGTTGCAAACACTCAATCAACTTTGCATACGAACCTACAGAGCCGGCTTTGCCGGTTTTTCTCCGCGCAGTTTAAGTGTGGGGGCGGCGTTCAGCGTCAAATCGGCAAACCGATTGCGCAGGAACATGTAGTATCCGCGAGAGGCAATCATTGCGGCGTTATCTCCGCAAAGGGAAAGTTTTGGCAGGCACACGCGCAAGCCTTTTGCCTCAAACTCCGCCATGCGTTGCCGCAGGTAACCGTTTGCGCCCACTCCGCCGGCAACGGCAACGGTGGTAAGCCCGGTGGTATGCACAAATTCGTCCAACTTCTGCACAAGTCCGTCAATTGCCGCGTGGGAAAAACTGCACGCCACGTCCTCGGCGCAAAGGGCTTCTCCTTTTTGCTCGGCGTTGTGTATCAGGTTTATCACGGAGGTTTTCAGTCCGCTGTAACTAAAATTGCCGTTGGAAATCACAACCGAGTGGAACTTGTAGGTCGGTTTTCCGCGCTTTGCCAGTTCGTCCACTTTTGGACCGCCGGGGTAGGGCAATCCCAAAACGCGCGCAACCTTGTCAAACGCTTCGCCCACGGCGTCGTCCACGGTGCTGCACAGCACGTCGTACTCGTCGTAGTCGGTAACTTTCACAATGGCGGTGTGTCCGCCGCTGGTAAGCAAGCATAGGTATGGCGGAGTCAAATCGGCGTAGGTCAGGTAGTTTGCGCAAATATGCCCCTCTATGTGGTTTACGGCAATAAGCGGTTTTTGCGCCGCTTGCGCCAAACCTTTTGCGTAGCATACGCCCACAAGCAACGCCCCAACAAGCCCCGCGCCGTAGGTCACGGCAACGGCGTCCACGTCCGCAAGGGTGATGTTTGCGTCGGCAAGAGCTTTCATAACTACTTTGTCTATGGCTTCCACATGGTTGCGCCCGGCAATTTCCGGCACAACGCCGCCGTACAATTTGTGAATGTCTATTTGGCTCAGCACCACGTCGGAAAGAATCTGCCTGCCGTTTTTCACAACCGCAGCGGCAGTTTCGTCGCAACTGCTTTCAATGCCCAAAATGATAACGTCTTTTTCCATAATAGATAATGATATAACTTGTAACATTTTTTGTCAACCGCCGAGGGTGGTTTCCGTTGGTTCGTATGCGGAGTTTGTGAACAGTTGGGAATAGTTTGCATTGCAACGCCCTTCAAAGTTTAATTGTTTATTTCGCCGTGCGAAATAAAGAGCGGCATTCACGAGCCGCGTATCGGGAATGCCGTTCCTGCGGGGGATGCCGGGGAATGCGACACCCCGGCGAAAGTGCGACTAAATAACGAAATGTGTCATTTCGTTCCTTGCAGTCCGACTGCAACGGGGACTTCGTTCGTCAGCATCCGACCTGTTTGGTCGGTGCGTGCGAACGCCGTTGCACGTTTGGTCGGTATTTTTTCACTTTTACACCCCCAAATACATAAAAAAAGTCAAAAATTGTAACAAATTTACCAAAACTACTTGACAAATGGCAACGGGTGGGGGTATCCTTGTAACGTGGCAACGTGCGTTTGCGTTTTGAGCCGATCAGTTTGGTGGATAACCCCACCCGCGCGCCTTGTTTGTTGCCACGTTACAAGCGGACTTGTCCGTTTTCCTTTCTTTCACATTCGGCTTGCCGAATAGTGGCAATAGTGTAGTTTTGCAAGTAACGTCGTTTGTTCAAAGTTTAAGCAGTAATGTTGTGTTTTGTTTGTTCTACGAACAAGCGAACTTATGCAAACACATTCTTGCCGGCCGTCTAAGGTAAACGTACAAATTCGTAAGTAGTGTGGTGCTTTCAAAGCAATTTGTTCAAAATTATTATTTTTGCAACCGCAACAGAGCAACCGTGTTTGAGGCTTTTGCAACATAATTGTTGCCTTGCCGTCAAACGACAAAAAACATTTAAGGAGAAAATACTTATGAAAAACAGCAAAAAACGCGGTTTTACGATTGTTGAATTGGTTATCGTAATTGCCGTAATTGCGATTCTTGCCGGCGTGCTTATCCCGACGTTCGTCAGCATTATCAACAAGGCAAACGAATCCAACGACATTCAGGCGGTTCGCAACATGAACACGTTCCTTGCGTCAGCCAAAGTTACGGGCGAAGTAAACTCGATCCTCGACGTTTACGATTTGTTCGATGAATCCGGCTACTCGGTAGAGAACTACAAACCTCTTTACAAGAATCGTTCCTACTACTACGACAAAGAGTATAACCAAATTCTTTACGTAGACGCCAACAAAACGGTGCTTTTCCCCGCCGAACACCAAGGCAAAACCTATGCTTCTCTCGGTCACAATTGGATGTCGCTTAGCATGACTGCAGTCGCCACGGTTAAACCGAGCGGTGCAAATTACACAGCAGCCGGAAACACCGTAACCGCTAAAGTTGCAAGCGTGGAAGAATATGCATACGTAGTGCAAGAATTTAACAAGAGCAGCAGCGCAACTTCCCTGAACATCACATTGACAAGCGATATGGACCTTATGGGCGCAAATTGTGCAATTAAAGAAGCCAAGGACGTGACGATTAAGGGTGAAGGCACAGGCGTAACTCTTAAGAACGTCACTTCCAACGTGGAATTGGAAGAGCAATCAAAACGTAACGCTGCACAAATCAACGCCAGTTATTATTCCGGCGGTCTTATTTCCAAAGTTACCGGAACGGTAGTAATCGAAAACGTTGTAATTGAAAACATCAACGTCAAAACTCCGCAAACCGGTGCCGTAGGTGTTATTGTCGGTGTTATGCAAGGCGCAAACGCAAAACTTACTTTGAAAAACGTAACGGTTAAAAACTCTTCCGTTATCGGTCATCGTGACGTGGGCGCACTTGTAGGTGCGGCTCAAAACGGCGCAAGCATCACTCTTGAAGGCAACATCAATATCGAAAACGTTAGCGTAAAAACAAACGGCGGCAGAGCTGCTCTTATTGTCGGTAAGCTTAACAGTGGATCCAAGATTACAAATAATGCAACCGTAACTGTTAAAGACTCCGCATTGAGCATTTACAAAACCGATGCTTTGGAACAACAATTCGCAAGCGAAATCAAGAGCGGTTGGAACGCTAGTTCTACTGTTACAGTTCAAGGACAAACCGAATACGTATACAGTCTAAAGAGTACCGACGGCACCAAAGCGTATTCCGCATATGGCTTTAGAGCCGACGCTCTTGTTTTGTTGGACAAAAGTGCTACTGAACCTTGGACTGCAATAACTTCCATTGCCAACTTAACTTGCAGTGCAAACTAAAAGTTGAACTTATCGTTCTCGTTTGGTAAAACGAGCGCAATAAAGTTTATTTGCCGAACAGGCGAGCGATTTTTCGTTCGCCTGTTATTTTTGTCCTTTTTCGTATTAAATTTTTATAAGCGAAAAAAGAGATTCGGCTTTTTGTTTATAACTTCGTTTTCCGTATTGTAATAAATTGCAAAAGATAGTATAATTAAGTTTAACAGCGTAGCGGTCGTGCGCAATCGTTGCACGGCTGCATGCAATTGTTTTGCCGTTTGGCTAGGTCTGCTCGGCAACAAAATTTGGTTAAAGTTTGCGTAAATGCGCATGGGAGGATAAACAATGAAAGACGTAATCATCATCGGCGCGGGCGTAGTTGGGTGCGCCGTGGCAAGAGAGTTATCTCGGTACAATGCCGATATAACCGTCCTAGAACGGGCTAACGACGTTTCCGTCGGCACAAGCAAAGCCAACAGCGGCATAGTGCACGGCGGTTTCGACGCCAAACCCGGCACGCTCAAAGCCAAGTTTAACGTGCAGGGCAACGCCATGTTCGACGAACTATCCAAGCAGTTGGATTTCCCCTTCAAGCGCAACGGCTCCATGGTGCTTTGTTTCGACGAGGCGCAAAAACAGGGCATTTTTGATTTGCTGGAACGTGGCAAAGCCAACGGCGTGCAGGGTATGTACGTTTTGCAGGGCAACGAACAAATTCGCAAGTTGGAGCCGAACGTGTCGGAAAAAGCCGTGTGCGCGCTGGTCGTTCCGTCGGGCGGAATCGTTTCCCCCTACGAAATGACAATCGCCTATGCGGAAAACGCCTGCACAAACGGCGTAAATTTTGTTTTCGACAGTCTGGTTACGGATATTAAGCGCACCGATAACGGTTTTGAGGTTGTTTGCCAAAACGGACAAACGTACGCGGCAAAAGTTGTGGTAAACTGCGCCGGCGTGTATTCCGACCAAATCAACAATATGGTTTCGGACAAAAAGTACGGCATAGTTGCCCGCAAAGGTGACTACGAACTGTTGGATAAAACCTACGGCAATTTGGCAACTCACACGCTGTTTCAAATGCCCACGGCAATGGGAAAAGGCGTGTTGGTCACTCCCACAACTCACGGAAACGTGCTAATTGGGCCCACCGCAACCGACGTGGCGGATAAGGACGACACCGACACCACAAGTGCGGAACTATCCGAAGCGTTTTCCAAGGCGCTTGTAACAATGCCATGTTTGCCTCGCCGCGGAATAATTACTCAATTTAGCGGACTTCGCGCCCACCTTCCGGAGGACGACTTCGTGATAGGGGAAAGTGCAGACGTAAGCGGATTGTTCAATGCCGTCGGCATAGAAAGTCCCGGTTTAACTTGCGCCCCTGCAATCGGAGTATATCTTGCCGAGTTGGTTGCAACCAAACTCAATTTGGGCAAAAAGGTAAACTTTGTTGCCGAGCGCAAAGGCATTCCGCATTTTGCAACACTTTCAAGCGAAGAACGCCAAGAACTGATAAAGCAAAATTCGCTCTACGGCAAAATCGTGTGCCGCTGTGAGGTGGTAACCGAGAGCGAAATTGTGGAAAGTATTCGCCGTACGCCCGGCGCAAAGGATTTGGACGGCGTAAAACGTCGCACCAGAGCAGGCATGGGGCGCTGTCAGGCAGGCTTTTGCACGGCAAGGGTAATGGAAATTTTGGCTAGGGAACTTGGCGTGGACATGCAACAAGTCACCAAGCGCGGCGGAAACAGCAACGTGGTTATAGGGAGGAGCAAGTAAGTGAAACAGGTCAATTTGGTAATCGTCGGCGGAGGTCCGGCAGGGCTTGCCGCGGCAAAAGCCGCCTACGACGCAGGCGAAAAAGATATACTCATTTTGGAACGCGAGCACGAACTGGGCGGAATCCTTAACCAATGCATTCACAACGGCTTCGGACTGCACACCTTCAAGGAAGAACTCACCGGACCGGAATACGCAGGAAGATATATTGCCGAAGTGGAAAAACGCGGCATAAACTACAAACTTAACGCCACCGTGCTGGACGTATCGGCTCAAAAAACCGTAACTTACGTTTCCGAGGCGGACGGACTGGTAACTTTGCAGGCAAAAGCCGTAATTTTGGCTTGCGGATGCAGGGAGCGTCCGCGCGGAGCAATCAACATTGCAGGTATGCGCGGCGCAGGAGTGTTTTCGGCAGGAACGGCGCAAAAACTTGTAAACGTGATGGGTTATATGCCCGGCAAAGAAGTGGTGATTTTGGGTAGCGGCGACATCGGTCTTATTATGGCGCGCCGTATGACCTTCGAGGGCGCAAAAGTCAAAGCCGTGGTGGAACTGATGCCCTATTCTTCCGGGCTTAATCGTAACATCGTGCAGTGCCTAAACGACTTCAACATTCCTTTGTACTTTTCTCACACCGTAACTCAAATAAAGGGCAAAGATCGCGTTTCGTCGGTGGTTGTTTGTCAAGTGGACGAAAAACTTTTGCCGATACCCGAAACCGCAATGGAAATAGAGTGCGACACGCTTTTGTTGTCCGTTGGACTTTTGCCGGAAAACGAACTTGCCAAAAACGCATCGGTGGGGCTTTCTCCCACAACGGGCGGCGCAGTGGTGGACGAAAACCTTATGACCGACGTCGACGGCATTTTTGAGTGCGGCAACGTGCTGCACGTTCACGATTTGGTGGATTTTGTGTCCGCCGAAAGCGAAAACGCAGGCAAACGCGCCGTGGACTACATTCGCGGAGCAACGCCCTGCCAAAACAAAATAGCAATCAAATGCACGGGCGGCGTGCGTTACAGCGTGCCCACTGTGCTAAATAAGGACGATGTCTACGCCGAGCAGTCTTTCAAAATGCGTGTTTCCGGCGTGTTCAAAAAGGTGGAACTGTGCGTGCTTGCCGACGGGCAAAAAGTCTACGGCAAAAAACGCCCGGTGGTAACCCCCGGCGAAATGGAAAACATCACGCTTTCCGCCGAACAAATGAAAACGCTCAAAAACGCAACCGACGTGGAAATTACGCTGATAGGAGGCTAGAGTGATGGTAAAACAAATGATTTGTATCAGTTGCCCGATGGGCTGCCACCTCACCGTGGACGACACCGACAAAAACAATGTTATAGTAACCGGCAACACCTGTCCGCGTGGCGTGATTTACGCCAAAAACGAAGTTACCGCACCCAAACGTATGGTGACGGGTACGGCTAAAGTCAGCGGAAGCGACAAAGTGCTTGTTTCGGTAAAAACTCGTGAAGCCATCCCCAAGGAACTTATTTTCGATTGCCTTGCCCAAATCAAGGCAACCACGGCGGTTGCCCCGGTAAGCATAGGGGACGTTATCATCTCTAACGTTTGCGGCTGCAGTGTGGACGTAGTTGCCACATCAGGCGCAAAAAAGGTTTAGCATCAATCGAGTTCAAACAATATAGTCCAAAGGAGACAAATATGAAATACGTTTTGGCATTGGATCAAGGCACAACCAGCAGCAGGGCAATCGTCTTTAACAAAAAGGGACAAATCGTCGGCAAAGCGCAGCAGGAATTCCGACAAATTTATCCCAAAGCAGGCTGGGTGGAGCATGATCCCCACGACGTTTACGGAACGCAAGTTGCGGTGATTTCCGAGGCGCTTATTCGCGCAAACGCCACTATAGACGACGTTGCCGCAATTGGCATCACAAACCAGCGCGAAACCACTTTCGTGTGGGACAAACGTACGGGCGTACCCGTATATAACGCAATTGTGTGGCAGTGCCGCCGCACTTCCGACTACTGCAAATCGCTTGCCGAGCAGGGCTATGCCGACCTCATTTACCAAAAAACGGGTTTGGTTTTGGACGCTTACTTTTCGGCAACTAAATTGAAGTGGATTTTGGACAAGGTCCCGGGTGCGCGCGTTCGCGCCGAAAAGGGAGAACTTTTGTTCGGCACGGTGGACACCTACCTTATGTGGCACCTATCCAAGGGCAAAATTTTTGCAACGGACTATACCAACGCCAGCCGCACGATGTTGTTCAACATTCACACTATGCAGTGGGACGAAGAACTGCTTAAACTGTTTGATATTCCTGCGTGCATGTTGCCCGAAGTTCACCCCAGCGGCTACAATTTCGGTACCACCAGCGACGACTTTTTGGGCAGAGAAGTTCCTATTTGCGGCGTTGTGGGCGATCAGCAAGCGGCATTGTTCGGACACCTGGCTGTCAACCCCGGCGACGTAAAAAACACCTACGGAACGGGCTGTTTTTTGCTTATGAACACAGGCAAAAAGGCGGTAACGTCCAAAAACGGATTGGTTACCACGCTTGCCGCCTCTTGCGACGACACTCCAACGTATGCCTTGGAAGGCAGCGTGTTTATCGGCGGAGCAATCAACCAGTGGCTGCGCGACGAAATGCGTATGATAAAGCAAGCCTCGGAAACCGAACGTTACGCCACGGCGGTGGAAAGCACCAACGGCGTGTACATAGTGCCTTCCTTTACCGGGCTGGGCGCGCCGTATTGGGATCAGGACGCTCGCGGAACGATTGTGGGCGTTACCCGAGGCACTCAAAAGGAACACTTTATTCGCGCCGCGCTTGAAGCCATCGACTACCAAGTTGCCGATTTGGTTCAGGCAATGCAACGCGATGCCGACGTAAAGTTGACGTCCATCAACGTTGACGGCGGTGCAAGTGCAAACAACTTTTTGATGCAATTTCAGGCGGATATTTTGAACGCCACCGTCGTTCGTCCAAAAGTTACGGAAACAACTGCCCTCGGCGCATGCTACCTTGCAGGACTGACTTGCGGCTATTGGAACGGTATCGACGACATAAAAAACAACGTTGCCGTGGATAGGGAATTTGTTCCCGATATGGACGAAAAACGCCGTCAAACGCTTTTGGACGGTTGGGCGCACGCCGTTCGTCAGGCGCGTTGCAAGTAATTGTTTAAGCAATCGGCAGTTTGCGTTTTGGTTTACAATCGACAAATGCGCACGCTGCCGATTTTTATTGGCGGCCGGGATGCATTCACCGTGTTTGCCCCAAA
>ENA-ORMR01002502-ORMR01002502.1-human-gut-metagenome-genome-assembly--contig:-NODE-2502-length-11327-cov-8.215224_pt1 | contig 11327 bp, 7 predicted proteins | sample MGYA00242107_ERZ509003 | MGnify/ENA primary metagenome ERZ509003 (study PRJEB26280, sample SAMEA2338699) | human gut metagenome | biome: human gut; feature: human-associated habitat; material: faeces... | reverse complement strand
ACCAGTTCATTTATCATTTGTTTTTGGTTTCACCAACACTACTTGACATTGAACCAGTGATCTTTACTTATTGGAACACTTAGTAAGCATCCCTCTTTCATTATATGATAATAATGTTTAATTGTAAATACATTATGATTCTTTATTTTTTTAAATTATCTAAAATATAAAAATCAAATATTGGAATAGTGTCTATTAAAAATTCGTAATTATTAAAGTACATAAATACTTCTGACATTTCGCCTATTTGATAATATTCTGGATTCATATCTTCTGAAATTTTAAAATTACCTTTAATAACTTTTACAAAGTTTGGATTCACTTGGTTTATCTTGTTTAAATACTGAGATTCTTTTTTTTCGTCGCCTAATTTATAATAAAGTATAAATAATGGCATTAACATTTCTAAATTGTTTTCTTTATATTTTTTATAAAGTTGTAATAAGGGTTTTTCTTCTTCAAGATATGCATATATTGCCATCAATAAATATCTAACGCCTAAGTTATCATTTTCGTTTAATTTTAATATTTCTTTGCAAATATCAATTGCCTGTCTTTTTTTCCCAATCAAAGTTAGATATTCTGCTTTTGTAAATAAACCTCTCATATATGGTCTTGTTTCAAATATTGTATAAAAATGACCTATATTACTTTTATCAAAAAAATTCTTATCCTCTAATCTCTTTTTCTCAATTTCTAATCCTTGATTCAATAATTCCAATGCCCTTTTTGAATTTTTTTCTAAATGTACTTGAAGTAATAAAGCATCAAAACATTCTGGGCACATTTTATATGCCTTTTTCGCATATTTTATAGCTTTTGCTTTTGTAGGAGCATTTTGTGCCTTTTCTAAAACTTCGTATGCATCATCCAATAATGTATTTTGATATTCAATTTCTCCTGCATTGTACATCTGTATAAATTCTTGAAGCTTTTCGTTCATATTTTTTTCATCTAAACCTTCATTTTTTTCAAAAAAATCATTCAACATATTATTTAACTTATTATTCATTCAATTCCTCCACCTTAATTAATCATTTGAATTTATGTTTTTTTTGATTATCAGCACATTTCTTTGCGAATAATATAACATATCTTATTTATAATTGCAAATCGTATACTTAGATGAAATATATACACTCTTTTTTAAAATAAATTACTTTTCATATTTCTTCTAATCCATTTAAATAATTCTACTACAAATAATGGAGAAATAGAAAGTGCAAAAACAATGATCCATTCTGTTCCTGTTAATGGCGCAAGTGAGAAAAATTTTGTGATAGCAGGAATACATGTAATTGGTACTAATAATAGTGCAGAGATTAACATTGCACCATATAAATATTTATTTTTCGCATGTTTCTTAGAAAATACTGATACTGTATTAGAATGTTGATTTAAAGAATGAACAATTTGTGATAAACAAAGAACTAGAAATGTCATAGTAATTGCTTGTTTATAATCTCGCATACTTCCAATTGCATAAGCAATTAAAGATATGATAGAAATATAAATACCATAGAATATAATTCTAGTAACCATTCCTTTTTCAAATAAGCTTCCACTTTTAATTGGTTTATGGGTCATGGTTCTTTCATCTTCTGGGTCAACACCTAATGCCAGTGCTGGTAATGTATCTGTAATTAGATTCACAAATAAAATATGGATTGCAAGAATTGGTGTTTCTAAATTCATAATCATTGCTAAGAAAATAATTAATACTTCTGATATATTACCTGCTAATAAGAATTGAATGACTTTTTGAATATTAAAATATACTCTTCTACCCTCTCTAATAGCATGTTCAATGGTCGTAAAATTATCATCTAATAAAATCATGTCAGCTGCTTGTTTAGCAACATCTGTCCCTTGTATTCCCATTGCGACACCAATATCGGCTGCTTTTAAAGCTGGTGAATCATTGACACCATCTCCTGTCATAGCAACCACTTCTTTATTTTTCTGTAATGCTTTTACAATTCTAAGTTTATCTTCTGGTGTAACTCTAGCAAATACACGAATACGATTCATTTTCGTTGCTAGTTCTTCATCATTCATTTGATGTAACTCTTCTTCTGTAACTACATAATCTCCATCTTGATAAATTCCTAAATTTTTGGCAATTGCTGTTGCTGTAAGCTTATGATCTCCTGTGATCATAATGACACGAATTCCTGCTTTATGACAAGTCTCAATTGCTTTTTTCACTTCTTCTTTTGGTGGATCAATCATTCCACTCATTCCCATAAACGTAAGGTGCATCTCTACATCTTCATCTTCCGCTTCGGGAAGTTCATTCATCGTTCTTTTCGCATATCCTAGTAATCTTAATGCTTCATTCGATAACTCTTCACAAGTTTTAATAATTTGATCTTTATCTTGATAAGTAATTGGTTCTTCTTTTCCATTTTTTAAAATATGTGTACATAAATCTAATAATTCTTCTACTGCTCCTTTTGTATAACAAACATATTGTCCATCTTTTTTTACAACCACAGTCATACGTTTACGAATTGAATCAAATGGTTGTTCATGTAATATAGGCATTTCTTTTTTTATTTTTTCTATATGATATTGATGTTTATGTGCGAATTCTAATAAAGCTCCTTCGGTTGGATCTCCTGTTGTCTTGCCATCTTCATATGTCGCATGATTACAAAGTACCATACAGTTTAATATATCTTCAGGGACATGCTCTGGTATCTCTTGTTTTCCATTTATCATTTCATCATAACATAAAAGTTTTGTAACAGTCATTTTGTTTTCGGTTAGCGTACCTGTTTTATCTGTACAAATGACACTTGCATTACCAAGTGTTTCAACAGCTGGCAATTTCTTTACTAAAGCATTTTTCTTAGTCATTCTCTCTACTCCTAAAGCCATTACAATGGTTGCAGTAGCTGGTAATCCCTCAGGAATCACTGAAATTGCTAAAGAAATAGAAATCATAAGTAAAGAAACAACATCTTTTCCATAAAGTAAACCAATGATAAAAATAAGAATACTTACGATAATTCCTAACACACTAAGTACTGTTCCAACTTTATTTAACTTCTTTTTTAAAGGAGTTTCTAAATCATCTTCACTATCTAACATACGAGCAATTTTACCTACTTCTGTATTCATCCCAATGGCTGTAACAACACCATATCCACTTCCATAAGTAACAATGGTAGAAGAATAAACCATATTACTACGATCTGCTAATGGGGTATTAACAGCAAGTAATACAGTCGCATCTTTTTTAACTGGAACACTTTCCCCTGTCAGTGATGATTCATCTATCATTAATTGATGTTCTTCAATTAAACGAATATCTGCAGGTACTATATTTCCATCTTCTAAGTATACGATATCTCCTGTTACCAATTCTGATACAGGAACCCTCTTTCTATCTCCATCTCTTAAAACAGTCGCAAAAGGAGCATTCATTTTATTCAGTGCAGCAATCGCATCGGCAGCCTTTTTTTCTTGTATAATACTTACAATTGCATTTATACAAATAATCACTAAAATAACAATTCCTTCTAATGTTTCTCCTAAAATAAAAGATAAAATAGAAGCAATGAATAAAATAATAATCATTTTATCTGTCAATTGTTCTACGATCATATCTAAGATTGTACGAGCCTTTTTCGCACGTAATTCATTTTTACCTTGTTGTGATTGTCTCAAAGTTACTTCATTTGTATTTAATCCTTCTTTACTTGTCACTAATTCTTGAAAGATTTCTTGCATTGATTCACTATATGCTTTTTCTTTCACATTACCACCTATTATTTATTATATCAAAAAGAAGATAGATTTACTATCTTCTTTTCTGAAATGACTTTCCATATTGAAACTGCATATCTTCCATACCTCTTTCATAACGGAAAGCTTGCATTAATACATCTTCTGAATCATGGTTGATATTTACTAATCCACGTAATGTTCTAAATTGTTCATCTGTTACTTTATGACCTGCATATTTTGGATTTGGGACATCGATTTCCGCACATCCATTGCGATATTCATAATTTGTAAATCCAAATAGATGAATTAAAACATCTTTATATGAAAAGAGAATATGAGAAAATTGAGGATGTGATTCTAAATAAGCTTGATAGTATTTGTCTACATCAATGTTCTTACGAATCGATAAATATCCTTCTGCAAAAGCATCATGTCGCCAATCCATATCTCCTCTTTCAGCAACGATATAAAACTCTCCTTCTGGAGATATCATTCCATCATGATCCTTTGCTCTTTTTAATGTTTCTCCCTTATAAGGTACTAAACGTACTGAATATGACATATAACCAACTCCTTTTTGTAAACGGGTGTTATTATGACATATTTTAAATAAAGTGTCAATACTATTTATTTACCTCTAACTCTTTCATCAAATCAAAATCACCTAAACTTGTGACATAACTACGCCATTTCTTTTGAAACCACTTGGTTATTTTTAAATGATTGATTCCTTTAAACAGTAATTGTCTGATCCATTCTAACAGTGCACAGACAATAAAAACAGCAAGTGCACATAGAAATACTTTTCCTAAGATTAAAATGCCTGTATAAACCTTTTCACCTGCAAATCCTAAAAAAGGATATAACCACTGTCTCATATATGGATTATCATGAATCAAATAAACACCAAGTGTTAAACTACTCACACGATTAATGAATTTACTTTTGATTTCAAATGTTCCAAACCAGAAGAAATACATCAGAGAACCTACAATGACTAATGGATTATCATAAGATAAGAAAAATAAACTAATTGTCTGTCCAAAAAAGCTAGGAATATTTCCACCTTGAAATAAAATCTCACTAAAACAACTTAATAAAAAATTAACAAAAAAGCAACTGATAAATCCTAAGAGAAAAATTAATTGATTTTTACGTCTAGTATTCACTTCAAAAATACGAGATTTTTGGATCGGATAATAACGGAAATAAGCTCCCAATAAATATAGAAAAACAAAATTAGTAAGTGAATATCCACCACCATTATTATAAATAATCTGCATACTAATGGTTGGTAAAACGGAAAAGATAATAAAACATGTCATTAATAAAACTTGAAATTCTTTTTTACTTATTTTTTCAATCAAACGATTTAAAAAAGGACTAAAACAATACAAAATCAAATACATTTTAATAAACCAATAAGCAGAAAAATCTAATGGAAATAAAGATTGCAACAATTCTACTTCACCTATTTTTACAATGTCATAAATCAATAAAATTGTTAAAATTACTACTCGATAAAACCATGCCTGATTATTGAGTGATATTAGTTTTTTTAATTTAAATTTACTTTTGCATTGATAATAACCTGTGACTAATACATAAGAATTCACATGGACAATTAAAATAGCTTCTATAAAATACACTACATTTTTTAATAATCCTGAAGCATGTATATCTACTTGTCCATGTCGTAGCATATGCCATACTACAATCATAAACATTGATACTATTCTCATTAATTCATAATTTGAGTCTCTTACCATTTTCTTCGGTTGTGTTTTTAAATTCATATTTTTCTCCCCCTAAAATGTTAATAAATACATATATGAAGTGTGTCTCCTTTTATTTTAACTTGACTAGAATTAAAATAATCTTCATTCTTAGATTCACACTCTTTTTTTATTTTTGAATCTTCTTTACCTGGATTAAAAGTACGTTTTAAAACAAGCTCTAACATATCTTGAGAAGCCCAAGAAGAAGTCATAGTACGCATAATAACATCTCCACTAATGATTGTATTTTCGTATCCATAACGAACCATTTGATCTTGATATTCCACTATTTTTGTAACTTGAGTTTGATTTTCTTGTTCATATTGATATACCATATTAGCTATTGCCTTTGCTTCTGTCATATCCATTGCATTTGTAATCATACGACTTTTAGCCATTACTAATATACCATGATACTGTAGAATAAATAATACAATCATCACAATATATATCAGCATTTCATTTCCTTTTTTTGAAGGAAAATACAATGCAGAGAATAAAAATAGAAAAGGTACAATCATTCCATAACCCAACATACTTCTAGGAACTAACCATACTAAAGAAGCATTCAATAACATATGTGGAACAATTGGTACAATCAATATCGCACCTATCACATATATGAGAAAGAAAAAATTCTGGCATTTATCTTTTGATTGAAAACAACGAATTAATACAAAAACCAGAGCAATTAAAATTAATATTAAATAACTATATTTAGGTAAGAAGTTCCCTGTATTAATTAATAAATCTTTCGCACCATCTATAATTGTTTTCAATGTTTCCAAATAATTAGGTGTTTCCGTTAACCTCGAAGCCCCATTTATTTTAGATATGATTAAGGTAAAGAAAGCCCCACTCCCATAAACAAGTGCAATCCATAAATTTTTCTGTATAAATTCTTTTATATTATGCGAATATTTTTTCGTAAATATAATAGGTATTAATACTAAAAGTGACAAAACGCCTTGATAACAAATGGAAGCAATACAAGCACAAATAATCGCACTTAGAATATACTTCCAATTTTTGCATTCAAAATACTTTAACAATAAGACACTGGCACTGACTGTCATTAATATACCATAACACATATCTCCCGTTAATTCAGGAAACATAAAATATTCTAAAACAAAAATATTCACAACAATTCCAAACGATAAAATATAGTTTATCCATGTTTTTTTGATAAATTTATTTAATAATGTATACATAAGATAACAAGCAGCACTAAGACTGACTACTCCCCATATCCAAGAAATGATTTTCATTCCGTAAAACGGGATATGTAATACTCGCATCACAATTAAAAATAATGTCTCCATAAGTCTTCCGTCTTTAAAAAACGGATTCATTGCATTATTCACATAGCCATGAGCTTCTAAATAATAAGTATCCACAGCATAATGATCCATAAAAAACGTTGAATATACAATTGCAATAATACCAGTAAAAATTGCCCATACAAATAATTCATGACGATGTTGATTTAACCAATTATTCATTTTTTTCACCATATTTAATACCTCCATTTTAAATCATTTGTTTCATCCAATAAAAATAATAACATTTCAGCAGCACTCCATGTGTGAGTAGGAGTTAATTTTGAAATACGAAAACTTTCATTTAAATATTTCATGTTATCATATTGAGCCATTGATGCATTTTGCTCATAGCTTAATGGGTACAAAGATCCTCCTATATAAAGATCTCCTTTATGATTCTTATGATACTGAGCCCATGATAAATAAGGATAGTGGATTAAATTTTCATTTTTCATTTGTTTACCATCACTATTTGTATCATACCACCAAATCGTACTAGTATATCCATCATCCCCTTCATACGATATATCAGTCGTTTCATTCAAAGCATTTATGCCATATAAATACCAACTATTTTGATAATCATAAAGTTTCGCACCATCTGTAGTTCCTTTTATATAACCATCTTCAGAAATACGTTCTGCTTCTTCTTTCACTTCTTCAATCAAAGACTGATTTGGATTTGAAATGAGTGATTGTAAAAATAACACTTGTCCTAAGTTATCAGGCTCTTTTTCACCATGATTTTGCATATCATAAATTTGATCCATATTTGCAATATAATCTTTTATTAAAGAAAGATTATTTGTATTTTTAAAGACAAGTCCAGCAAAAGCCATATCTCGATACCAAACTTGATCATATGCTAATATATTCGGATATACTTTTCCATCTTTTACATTCATTAATATTTCTTGATATAACACTTTTTTAATATTCTCATAATCTTGATCTTGAAATCCATATAATTCCAATTCAATATCCGTACCAGAAATCAATTGTTTTTTACCATTTTCTTCAAACCAAACACCTTTTTTATTTTCCAAAATTCGTACATATTCTCCATCTTCTGTTTTTATAATAACTTGATATTCATTTGGAACAATCAAGTCATATTTTACCTTCCAACTTTTGATCACTTTTCCGGAGAATGCATCCTTTAAAACACCATTTTCATAAATTATTTTACGACGATTTCCCATCCCAAAATAATAAAAAGGAGTAATCGCTGTTTCACGATTTAATTGCACTTGATATTTAGACACAAGATCAATATATTCTTGCTTATAATCTTCATAACTTTGTACTATTTGAGGAAATTGTTTTTTAAAATCAGAAAGTCCTTTTTCCTCTAACTTTTTATCTAAATATTCTGTAACGTTCTTTTCCGTCTTTTTTTCGTGATTTAAATCATAATTACGATCCACTTCATTTCGAACGTCAATTCCAAAAAACAAATTATAATAAGGCATTGTATAAAGTCCAATAAATATAGCACTAATGGCAATAAATAAACCATATAAGTAGAAAGCATGTTTGATTGTATCTTCTCTTTTTAACACTTTCCTTAATGATTGATATAACAAATAAGAAAGACATGATAAAATAGCCAATAAAATAATAGTTGCAATAACAATTTGCCATACCCCAAAATGTGTTACTAAATAATCATGTGGTGCGATTTCTTTTAAATTATAAAAGATACTTTTTACATAATATACATTAAAATACAACTCATAAAGGAATAAGAATAAAAAGTAACATAAAATCATTCTATTTCCTTGTTTACTCTTTTTAAACGATTGATAATTTATAATCAAGAATAAAAATGGTATATATAGAAAATGTTCCATATATAGATAAGCTGTGGCATTTCCATACACTAAATGCAATATAAAATTAAACATTAATGTCAAAAGCAACCCTAAATTTAATTTCCAATGTTTCTTCCAATTCTTTACAACATATAGTGCGACTATCACATAAAATGTGGAAATCATGATTAAGGTAATTTTATTCATTTGACCAAATTCTATAATATAGTGTTGTAATTCTTGAGAATAAGTTAGCTGTAAATTTGTACTAACAAAAGATTGATAAAAAGCTCCTTTAACCACATTTTTCACACTTTGTATATTAATATCAAAATCCATCCATGATCTTTCATCAATTGGAGGCTTTTCGGTTGGAACAGGCGTATTTGCAAAACTTAACCTTTGAAGATAAATCAAAGATAAAACAACTGCTGCTACTACTAAAAATATTTTTAATAACTGTTTCCAAGAATATTTTTTAGATATCCATAATATAAAACATCCTATACAAAATACAACAATATTCGTAACTGTCACACCAGCTAACCATATTCCAAATATAATTAAATATAGCTCATATTTTTTTAATTTAGTTGGGTTATCTTCTTTAAGAATAAGAGAAATATGATACCAAAACAAAATCATTCCTAGAGCTGCTAAATTATATAATTCTGGTGAAGCAGAAAATAATATATTCCCAAAAGCAAACCCAAAAATCATTACTATCAATGTACATATAAATTCACTTTTTATATACATTTTAGCAAAACGATATAATATAGCAACAGATAAGGCACCTATTATACTAGAAAAAATCATAATAGATAATTTTAAATTTTGTGTAATACCTGTTAGTACATGAATAATTGGTTGTAAACAAATAGATACAATTGGATGAACCGATAAACGTGTATGATCTGCTAGGATGTTTCCCATATCGTCTAAAATACGCCCTGTATCCATTTGAAATAATGTATCAAATTCTTGTTCCCATTGGAAACAATAAATAAATAAGACAGAAATTAAAAAATATATAAATAAAAATAGAAAGAAGAATATAATACTACGCTTTTTTTCTTTTCTTCTCGTTATCTTCTCTGTATCCCACTCTTCTACTTTCCCATGAGTTACAAAATAAGATATTTTAGAAATATTCGCAAGTGGTAGATCATGAAGAGAATCAGAATAGAAATGTTCTATTTCATACTTTTTCACTTTTTGATCTAACCTTTTTATCTTTTCTTCTCCTTTACAATTCTTACCAGTATATACTCCTGTTTTTTTATCTACTACACTCGCAATGACTGATATATTCTTCCATTTATTTAAAAACGGTTTTAATAAAAACTCCGGAGAAGCGGAAATCACATACGTAGCCTTTTTCTCTTTCATATTTTCGAGAAAATAAGTATTAATCTTCTTTTCTTTCTTCTGCCAAAATAATTCTATTTCCTGGTCAATATCCTTTATCTTTGTAACAAAAGAAAAGAAATGAGACTTAAATGTCTGTAATGATACAATATGTAATAAATAAAGACATGCATACCAAAAAATACCAGGTAATTTTACAATCATACGAGGATTTCTAAATAATGTAAAAAAGAAAAAATCAACAGTACTATCCCCATCATAAATCGTTCCATCAAAATCATAAACATCTATTTTTTTATGCATAAATTGCCACCACCATATAAACTATATAAATCGTTGATACAACCATAAGTGTCTTATCTTTTAATATCACATCAATTGGATCTCCATAAGAATCATGTTCAATTGTTAAAGCATATTTCAATACAATAAAAATTACAAATAACACACTATAAGTCAATAAATTCGTTTCAATAAAACGAAACCCATTCGTACACCAAAGAGAATAAAAGACAAGCGCTAAACTCAAAAATAAATACATACTCTTATCTAAAAAACTCTTTGTATATTCTTGTAATACTTTTCTTGATTTAGATTTATTCTTTATCATCTCATTACGACGTTTTCCAAATCCAGCAAACATACAAATAGAAAGAACTGTTAGAAATAACCAACTAGATATTTCTGTATCTGTCAGTGCTCCTCCGTATAAAACACGTAACACAAATCCAAAAGCTAAAATCATAACATCAATAATTGGTATATTTTTTAATCCTTTACTATACAAAACATTCATCACAAAATAAATTAACATAATCACTGTCGCATAAATCAAACCAATATTATGAAAATAAACATATCCTCCCAATTGAATCAATAAAGCCAATAAAAAGACAATAACACCAATGACCGTTGCTTTTTTCTTAGAAATTTTCCCAGAGGCAATTGGACGATTCTTTTTTAAGGGATGCAATTTATCTTTTTCCATATCTTGAATATCATTATAAATATAAATAGATGAAGCAATGAGACAAAATGAAATATATCCTACTACTGTTTCTATTAATAATTGAAACTGAAATAAAGAACCACTAAACAATAGTGGAAGAAAAATTAAACCATTTTTCAAATAATGATGAATTCTTAATAATTGCATATATGTTTTCATACGTATACTCCTTCTATATCAAATTCATTATAGCATAAAAAATGATATGTTAAAATAACATATCATGAATTCTGTTCTTTCCTTCAAATGCAAAAGTAAATTGATATTAAAAATATAATTGTACAATTTAGTATGT
>ENA-ORMR01002500-ORMR01002500.1-human-gut-metagenome-genome-assembly--contig:-NODE-2500-length-11334-cov-39.943257_pt1 | contig 11334 bp, 5 predicted proteins | sample MGYA00242107_ERZ509003 | MGnify/ENA primary metagenome ERZ509003 (study PRJEB26280, sample SAMEA2338699) | human gut metagenome | biome: human gut; feature: human-associated habitat; material: faeces... | reverse complement strand
TTCCCGATTGCGGGTGCAAAGTTACGCCATCTTTTCTCCGCCACCAAATATTTTCATGAAAAAGTTCACGAAAACCCCGATTTTTAACACTTGTTAAGAATCGGGGTCTCAGGTAAAATCGCTTAAACTTTTGAGCAACCGTCATTTAGGCCATACCCGCCAAATCAGCAAAAAAAGCCGATTTTATCAGCGGAGACGGTTATAAGAATTCAGAAGACGATGATCTTTTTCCATCAGACGGTATGCGCACAGGGCACAAACGAGGGCTACAAGGAGCAAAAGCACTCCGCCGGTCCACACAAACGTGGCGCCGGGATAGGCTGTGTAGAGGGTGATGCCGCAGGTGACAATAGAAGTACAGATAAGTATAATGGAGAGAACAGTCACCTTCATCTGACGTTTGAGATTCTTGAACATGAAAATAGAAAGGAAGAGCAACACTGCGATAACAATGTTGAGAACAAGAAGTACCGGAGCTTCGGAGATGAATACCGGGGTAGCTTCCTCGATACCCTCTACAGCCCTCATGGCCCAGGGAGTGCAACAGAACACGCACATGAGCGCTACGGCGATAAGGAGGAGAAGCGATTGCCAACGTTGGATTACCATTTTTGATTATTTAGTTTTAGGGTTAATTATTTCGGATATTACAGTTTGCCCAGGCGGCTGCCGTAGGTGCGGAAAGCTATTATGTCGGGCACGGTGCGCAGGGCACCCGCCTGCTCGATCGAGAGACGATTCATGACAGCGGCAAATGAATCGGCAAAAAGCTCGTCGAACGATTCCTTGCGCGGCGACATCAGGGCTGCAGCGCGGGCATAGGCGTCGAGCGCCTGCGAGATCTCATTTTTCGCCCAGTGCATATGCCCCAGATGCATGAAGTCGGCCGGATCGGCGGAGTTTTCGATAAAATCTGCGAAAGTAGCCTCGGCGGCATCGAAATCGCCATTGAGCACAAGCAGCCATGCAAGCCTCGGTTTTACGGCATCGCCGCCGTCGAGATAGGCTATGTTATAATAGAGTTCAAGCGCGCGCGCGAAATCTCCGGTATGATAGGCCGCCTCGGCATATATGGCGAGGAGTTCGCGGTCGTCGGCGATGGTGCCCTGCAGGGGTTCGAGGAGTTCGATGATGTCATCGTATTTGCCCGTGCGCGACAGCACGGTGGCAATGCGGCGCACCGTCCACATATCGCCTGGCTTGAGTCCGAGCGCGTTGACATAGGCCACTTCGGCCATGTCGAGATTGCCGTCGAGCTCGTGGGCGAAACCCATCTTCTGATAGGGCTGCACATTCTCGGGGTCCTCGGAGGCAATGAAGTGGAACAGCGACGCGGCCTGGCGATAGTGTCGGCGGCGCAGCAGCAACTCGGCTATGGCAGCCACATCCGACGTGCCGTCGGCAAGCAGGGTCTCGACCGGGAACGAACCGAAGAGCGTGTCGATATCGAAGACAGCAGGAAATTCCGACTTGCGGCAGAAGAGCGTGAAGAACCGATACAGATTCTTGATATACCGGCTCATATATGCACGCCGCCCATCGTTGCCGGCCTCGGCAAGGGCGGCCTCGAGCATCTCGCCGTTCATGGCGCGCTGCTGATCGACAAGATTCCTCAGCAGGTTCTCGCGCATGGGCGCCGGAGCCGACGCCAGCGACAGTAGCAGGGCATATTTGTCGCTGTCGCACAGGAAAGGCATCTTGCCGACGGTGTCGGCGAACGCCAGTCCCTCGCCGTCGGTCACATCGGCAAGGGCGCTGTGGCCGGTATAGAACGGCAGGAACCAGTTGGGGATATTGTTGAAGAAGGGGAAAGAGCGCATCTTGCCCAATGTGCCCATATACACGTCGTCGCCCTGATTCTGAGCCTCGATAAATCCTTTGATTTTCTCGAAACCGGAGGCGTCGATGCCGTCGTCCCACTCGCCGTTGCGCATGGCCTCTTCGATTTTTGCCGGATCGTTGCCGAATTTATCGGCCATACGGCGGCCGATGTCCATTACGCCGGGCAGAATGTCGCGCGCCAGATCGTCGGACAGCTCCTTGGTGCCGCACGCACGGAAAAGTTCGGTATACACGTCGGCAAGATCCTGCGGAAAGAAAGCACTGATATGCCCCAGCGACGAATTGAGATGCGACGTATCGCCGTCGTGCACCGTCACCGCCAACACAAGCCAGACGGATGCTATGGCAGACAGCTGATCGGGAGTCTGGGCAACGACATTATTAAGCAGCTGGCGCCGGTCGAGGTCGTCGTAGGCCAGCAGGCCCAGGCCGATGGCACCGAGCCACAGCTCGCGGTCGTGCAGAGGGATATCGCTGTCTTTTAGGATGCTCATCATCAGTTCGACAATCTCGGCGTTCATGGGTGCCTCCACCCACAGACGCATGAAAATGTCGGAGGCAAGCTGTTCGAGCGCGGCGGTGCGCCGGCTGTCGGTGAGCGAGGCCGAGTCGGTGCGGAGGCGTTCGAGTTCGGCCAGATAGTCGCTGACTATGGACTGCAGATTTTCTTCCGGCCTGAGGTCCTGATAGCGCAACTGGGCGGCGTAGAGTGTCTGCTCCTCGCGGGCCACGCGCGCACGCTCTATCTGCGTGCATATGTTGCGGGCGGTCTCCACCATCACCATCAGTTCGGTAGTGATACGCGGCACCATATGCCCCGAGGCAATGTAGCGGAGCATATAGAAATAGCGCTGCTCGAGCTCTTCGATTTCGGCCATGATGGCCGGCGAAGCGCCCTTGGCGGCGAAAAGCCTCAGCATGTCGATCGACGAGCGGATGCTGTCGGGGCCTATCTGCGGCATTATGTCGGAGTATAAATCCTGTCTATTGCTGTTGGTCATATAGTTGGTCTGTCAAACGTTGAGCCAGTCCCGCCGGAAGGAGAGAGACCGGTATTATATAATACTCGCCCGGAGAGCTAAAAGTTGGGATCCGGGTAAAAAAACAGGCAAAATCGCCGTTTATTTCCAATCGGCGCAGGTCGGCGAAAGAAAATCCGTCCTCGCCGGCAGGATAGCCGTCATCATCATCGGAGGGAAAAGTGAAGAATGTGACACTCGCGCTATCGGGCCCGAAGCGCCACGACTGCGGCCGCAGCTTGCGGGCAATTCCAGGCGAAGCCGCCGTCGAAAGCCATGCCAATGCCAATACACCCGGGCACACCACGAAGAGAAACATCAGCCCGACCAGCACGAAGCGCCAGTCGCCGAGCGCCATGGCCGCGACTCCACATGCTGCCAGCGGTATCGCCACAAATGCCACAGCAGCGGGGATACGCCGCCGTATTTCCACGGCGACGTATCTCGCGGCCGGTATGCGTATCTTCGTGGTCTCCAAATCAGTCTTTCTGCGGATGAGCCACCTTCACATCGTCGGGCTTAACGATGCCGTCGCGTATCAGAAGAGGGTCGATGGTCGGATCCTGACCGCGGAAACGGCGGTAGAGTTCGGCCGGATTCTCGGTGCCGCCGCGCATGAGCACGTTGCGGCGGAAATTGTCGGCGGTCTCCTTGTCGAAGATGCCGTGCTGTTTGAAGAAATCGAAAGCGTCGGCGTCGAGCACCTCGGCCCACTTATAGCTGTAGTAGCCGGCGGCATAGCCTCCGGAGAAAATGTGGCTGAACTGGGGCGAAATCATGGTGCCGTCGACATCGGCGGGGAATATGCGCACGCCTTCGACAGCCTGGCGCTCGAAAGCCACAGGATCGTCGACGGGAGCCGTTGCCGTATGCCAGGCCATGTCGAGATAGCCGAAACCGAGCTGGCGCATGCAGGCGTAGGCGGCGCCGTAGCGCGACGATGCCACCAGGCGCTCCACGAGCTCGGCCGGAATAGCCTCGCCGGTCTGATAGTGGCGGGCGAAACCGTCGAGGAATTCTTTCTCGGTCAGATAGTTCTCATTGAACTGCGACGGCAGTTCGACGAAGTCGCGGTACACCGCAGTGCCCGAGAGAGAGGCATATTTGGTATTGGCAAGAAGGCCGTGGAGGGCGTGACCGAACTCGTGCAGGAAGGTCTCGACCTCGTAGGGTGTGAGCAGCGACGGCTTGTCGGCCGAGGGCTTGGTGAAATTCATCACTATCGACACGTGAGGCCGCGAGTTGGAGCCATCGGCAGCCACATACTGGTCCTTGAAGCCTGTCATCCAGGCTCCGGGGCGCTTCGACGCACGCGGGAAGAAGTCGGTGTAGAGCACGCCCACATATTCGCCGTCGGGACCGGTGACATCGAATGTCTTCACATCGGGATGGTAGACCTCGATCTTGTCGTTGGGCACGAAATTGAGTCCATAGAGGCGGGTTGCCAGTCCGAACACGCCCTTGATGGTATTGTCGAGTTCGAAGTAAGGGCGCAGAGCCTCCTCGTCGAAGGAATATTTCTCGGCCTTTAGTTTGTTGGAATAGTAGGAATAATCCCAGGGCATAATCTGCACCGGATGCCCTTCGAGGCGGGTGGCGAACTCGGTCAGCTCGGCCATCTCGGCGGCAAGAGCCGGCTTGTAGGCGTCGCGCAGGCGGTCGAGAAGGTCGTAGACGGCCTCGGGCTTGCCGGCCATCGTGCGCTTGAGCGAATGGTCGGCATAAGTCTTCGAGCCAAGAAGCCCGGCTATCTCACGGCGCACTTCGGCTATGCGCTTGATATTGTCGAGATTAGAGTATTCGCCCTTGGTATTGCGCGAATTATAGAGGCGGTACATGCGCTCGCGCAGGTCGGGGCGTGCCGAATACTTCATAAACGCCATGTACACCGGCTGGTCGAGAGTGAACAGATACTCGCCCTGGCGCCCCTTGGCGGCCGCAGCTTCGGCGGCTGCCGTGACCGAACTTTCGGGCAGCCCGGCCAGATCGTCGGCCGTGAGCCATATCTCGTAGGTATTCATCTCGCGGAGCACGTTCTGCCCGAAAGCAGTGGTGAGGGCCGACAGCTCGGCCGACAGCTCGCGGTATTTCTCGCGGTCGGCGCCCTGAAGATCGGCACCCTGCAGGGCGAAGCTGTCGTAGGCCTTCTGCAGCAGCATCTGGTCCTCATGGTCGATATCGAGGCGCGAACGGTTGTCGTACACATGCTTCACACGCTTCCACAGACCCTCGTTGAGCGTTATGGAGGTGGAATAGTCGCTGAGCTTGCGCGCCGCGTCGGTGGCTACCTCCATCATGGCGTCGTTGCTGTTGGCCGAAAGGAGAGGATAGAACACATTGAGCACGCGGTCGAGCTCGGCTCCCGAGCGCTCGAGCGCAACGATGGTATTTTCGAAATCGGGCTCGGCGGGGTTGGCCACAATGGCGTCGATTTCGGCGCGAGCACACTCAATGCCGCGGTCGATGGCCGGCTGCCACTGGCTGTCGTCGATGAGCGAGAACGGCGGGGTGCCGTGCTCGGTGCCGAAAGGCGTGAAGAAAGGATTTTCTGCCTGCATAGCTATTGAGCTGCTTAGTATTGTAGCGGCGGCTATGGCCGCTCCGGTTTTACAGAACATTTTTTAGAATTATAAGAGAGTGTTTGAAATTGACTTATGTTAAGATTTAGAAAAGATTTCCGAGAATGTTTTGAGATTGAATGAAGGAATTGTGGGGTTTCATAATGACTGAATGAAAGCTCTGAAGAGGCCGGAAAGACCTCTGAAGATTTCATAAAGTTAAATTCAAACACTCTCTTAGGTTTTAAGTGACAAAAATACAAAAACCGTGCCGAAAATCAAAATCCCGTTTTTTTGCTCTCCGTTTCCGGCCCAAACGCACCAAAATCCCTGCGAAAACATTTGGAAAACACAATATTACTGTGTATATTTGCATCATCCACCTTAATCCTCGGCCAATCATGAGATCTTTCTGCTGTATCTTGTTTATTTTTGCCGCTGCGGTTTGCTGCGGCGCTGACAGGCGTGACCTTCCTGTCGTTTACGATGCCTTCAGTGGCGATATTGCCAAATCGGATGTATGGGATGTGACCCGGCTGGGGGTGCGGAGTACCCGCGGGGATGTCGCCGTGATGATAGGCGAGTCGGGCACATATTCTGAATATTTCGGGAATATGGTATTCCATTATCTGCTTAAAGGTGATTCGGTGCTGTATCGCGGTTATACCTGCGGGCGCTTCGAGGGCCTGATAAACGACTATATGACAATCGCATGGAAGCGTCCGTTGGAAGCCGGTACGCGGCTCGCCACGTTTACACAGCGGGGGATGAGAGACAATATACGTATGGAAACTACGACCCGATTCGAGAGCGAGGCCGTAGGACGCGGCCGCTTTGTGCTGTCGGTAGCCGATACTCTGCACAATGTTTTTCTTATCCGGGAAAAGCATAGTGTAAGTGAGTGTTTGGCGGACAGCAGGATTTCGCTTAACGACTATACTCTTGAATTCCACCGGTGGTTCGCCGGAAACGACAGTATTCCGTTTGCCGTTCAGTTCTCATTATCGGGCGATAAGTTCGCCGAGTCGGCACTATATGTTTCGGAATATGCGGTTGCGGCAGAAGAAGACGAGACTCCCGACAACAGCGATATCCGCGCGGTCCTTTCGGGAGCTGTCGTTACACACACCGGGTGGGATATCGAAATCTCCTTTCCCGCAGCATCGGAGAGCGATATAGAAGTCTGGCTTGTCGATTCTTCGGGTCATTCCTATGGGCACGGTCGCCATAGCATAGGCGACACCGGATCCTTGGCACGGGTATCTGTGGCGGGATTGCCCAGAGGTGCATATATGCTTGTAATATCGAGTGTGGAAGAGCCATCAGTTACAGAAAAACGAATGCTGACGTTATGAAAAGATATATTGCCATCCTCTGCCTTGCGATATCTTTCTGCGCCACTGCCCAGGATTTGCTGTCGCCCGTCCGTTCCGACCTCATACCGCCTTCTCCGAAATCTGCTGCGATAATAGAGGCCGAAGTACCCAAACCGTCCGTGCTGACCGGTGCGGCATCTTTCTCGATACCGCTTCATACGGTGGAAGCCGACGGTTTTTCGATGCCGGTAACATTGCAGTATCAAAGCAACGGTGTCAAGGTTTTCGATCAGTCCGCACCGTTGGGACTCGGATGGAGTCTCACACCGGCCATGAGGGCGTCGCGCACTATAATGGGCCGCCCCGACGAGGCATATAAATTCAAAGACTTCGGAGAATTGCTCAGCAGCCAGGAACCATGGTTTATGGCCTTTCAATGTATGGTCAACACCAGTGCTGTGGGAGTTGACACCGACGTCCTCTACGACAGCCAGCACGATATATTCACCTTTGCCATTCCCGGCAAAACCATTACACGTGTTATTGACACGCGGACAAAGCCCTATCAGTTTCTTGGAGTCGATGATAAGGAATACGTAGTAGAGTCCGACGACAATCTTGATGAAATAACAATTACCGGTCCTGACGGAACCGTGTATCTTTTCGGCGGTCCCTATGAATTTCAGACAACAGATGCCATGACATCGGCATTTCGCACCGGCTGGGCCCTGAATAAAATTATTCTTACCACAGGTCGCTCGATAGATCTCCAATGGTGCGATAATCTCGGGCAAGGTCCCCGCATGACCTATATAGGCGGAGCCTCCTATATTGATAACCGGAATTTATACGATTTTTACGGATATGAGAATATCGATGATTTCAAGAACTCATCTCTGGCTTCGGGTGCGCTCTCCTATAGTCTTCCGGATGACAAGATGCTGCTCCCGAAGAGCATTACTTATCCGGGCGGAAAAGTGGAATTCATCTATAAAGGCGGCAACGGCTTTTTTCTGAGTTCTGCCAATATTTCCAACGACGATACCGAGTTGCGTAAAATAGGACTCACCTATAAGCAGACCGGCTATGCCCACTGGGTGCTGTCGGAAGTGGATACCGGCATCGGGTCTCCGTATGTTTTCGATTATTATTCTGTCGGCAGGGGGGTGTGGAATCCTCATGCGCAGGACTGGTGGGGCTATTACAATGCGGTCGAGAACAATACTCTCGAGCCACGACTGTGCATACACGAAAAGTCGCCGCACAAAGAAGACTCCGTGCGATGCTATACTATAAATATCGGCGAGGCAGACCGCAGCATAAATGAGGATGCCATGAAAGCTGATATCCTTAAAAGCATACGCTATCCGACCGGTGCAACCGCCGAATTCGACTACGAGACGCATCATTTCGAAAAGATGCGCAAGGAAAACGACCGGAATATATCGCCTGATTACGATTTCTATCTCGACCACGGCGGAGGCCTCCGTGTGAAGACAGTGACAATGCGCAACGGCGATACCGACACATCGCCCCAGATTATCCGCTACGAGTATCCCCTCGCGAAAGTGCGGGCCGTCCCGTCGGCATCGACTTTTGTCAACGTATCGGGAGCGGCCATGCCCAAAGGGCAGTGGGGTTCGCTGTCGGACCGCGGTCATTGTCCGGTCCGGCTCGTCAGCATCATTCCTGTGTCCGATTACATGCGCTACGACATGGGGGAGACCCCTCTGTGGTACGACCATGTGACCGAGATACACGATGAAGGGAAGGTCGAATATTACTTCAAAGACATAATACCGCAGCCTAACTATTTCAACGACCGTTTCGGCGTACGGACGATCAGCAATCTCTCCAAAGTATTCAGCACCGGCCCGCAGCTCGTGGAAAAAAGTGTGTACAAGGGGTTGCCCGGAAATTATGAGAAGATAGAAAGTGAACGCAGTTCCTATCAGATATCTTATCATGGCGTTGTAAGTTCCACTCATATCAACCGCGAAATGATAATGATGGGAACAAATTCGAAAGTCGAGCCTGATTTTGATGAAGGCCATATAATGAGAGGCGCAGGCCCCTATGGCACCACGCCCGATATACGTACGGATTATCACTATGACAACCAGTTCCCATATTCTGCGACAGGGTATGGAATCGAACGACAGACCGAGCGTCTCGTCGCTACCGAGACGGTGACCTATCACAATGGCGACAGCATGGTCGTGAGAAAAGAAGTGAGCTATGTTCCTGCGACCTCGATAGTGCGGAAAACCACCGAAAGCTGCGGCGACGATATCCGGACGGTTTCATACTCCTACGCTTCCGATGCGGAGGGCACGGTGGCAGCCGGCATGGCTGCCTCCCATATCATCAATGTGCCGCTGAAGGCAGAAAGTTCGCGAGGTGGAGCGACAACATATTCCGAAGCCGAATACATGGCCCTTGGCGGAAATCTCTACCGTCCACGCCGCATCGGTACATGGTACGGTAACTCGACAGACACTGTTTTTTCTCCCGCATATCAGTATCTCGGGCATCGTCTGGTCGGATATACCGATGCCGACGGCGTGTCGTCGGCATATATGTGGGGCTATAATGGCAATCTGCCGGTTGTCAGGATCGACGGCGTGGATTTCGCACGGGCCAAAGAACTACATGGCACAACCGCCACGGCCGGTCATGCCGAGCGGGAGATATACACATCGTCCTCGTGCCGTCTTTACACCAGGGCGTCGTATAAGCCGGGGATAGGAGTGACATCTCTGACCGGCCCGCACGGCACTTTAGAGCGCTACGAATACGACAGCGCCGGGCGCCTCACCAAAACCGACATCGACGGCCACGGCACAGTTTCCACACACGCCTACCGTATAAACCACGACGGCAACAACAGCGTCACATGCGCTCTGTGGCTCGACAGCATAGGCACCGACAAGCATAATACGGCTGTATACTACGATTATCGCGGACGCCAGACCGAATCGAAAGATTTCGGCGGAGGCGCGAATTCCGAAATTATAACCATCTCCGGCCGAAAGGGCTGCACACCTCTGTCGGTATTTTCGCAGTACGATGCCATGGGGCGTCTTTGCCGTACATCCGTTCCATCTTCTTCAATGCCGGCCGATGCGGCTTCATGGACCGACATTGCCTACGAACCGTCGCCACGCGGAGTCCGCACCGCCGAGACCAAGCCGGGCGAAGAATGGAAATCGGCATCGAAGTCGGCAAAGACCACTATAGGCCTAAACAAGGCAACCATGCCGTGGCGATGCGATCGATTCGAGCTTACTGCTGATGGCGGAGTCGAATATAAAGGCATTTGGGCCGCCGGTACACTCCGGATAAAAGAGACCGTCGACGAAGATGGCCACACCATCTGCGAGGCTTCCGATTTCGAGGGCCGGTTGCTCATGCGTCGCGAGGGAATGGGCCGCGAATGGCTTTCCACATATTATATATACGATGCTTTCGGACGTCTTCGCCGCGTGCTCCAACCTATCCTTAGTCTGAAAAGCTACGACGCCGACGATGCCGATCTCGCCGATTTCTCCTTTGAGTACCGCTACGACGGAGCAGGGCGCTGTGTCTACGAACGCACGCCCGGCACTTCGCCCACCCTGCGGAGATATTCCGCTGCCGGCAGGCTCGTAGCCGAACATCTCCCGACCATGAACACCGGCGAATGGCGTATCTTTTATTACGACGCTACAGGCCGCCGGGTGCTCGACGGTCTTGCTACTTTCACCGACGCCTCGCTCAGAGATTTCGTGGAGGGAAGCCATATTGTCTTTTTCAGTCAGCTACATTCTTCCACCTTACGATTCCGCCATCCCGACGGTTTCCCTGAGGGTTTTATACCAATAGCCGCTAATTATTACGATACTTATGGCTATCAGACTCTCGCTGTCCTCAGTACCGGCTTTAAGGCGGTCGACGGATATGCCTCCACATACTCTAACCGTGCTTACGGATTGCTTACGGGCAGTGCTGTAATGGCCGACGACGGAGAGTACCGCTACGAAGAATACTACTACGATAAACTTGGGCGTATGATTCAGAGCCGCTCGCGTGCACCCGAGGGCGAGGTAGTACGAAGCATCCGCCATACCTACACAGGAGCCGTCGAGGCTGAGCGCACCACTGTCGTGAGACCCGATACCACTTTTACTTTCGAGAGCACCACCGAGTACGACATGGGCGAAAGACCATACCGTATGACTTACCGGCTGGACAATGCCTCGGAGACCGTGACTCACACCCGCAACGGAGCGGGGCTGATATCCCGCACATCCTTCGGAACCTACGTAGCCCGCGAATACCAGTACGACATCCACGGATGGCCGGTAATGACGCAGACAAAGCTTCTTAAATTCCCGGTATTTCCGGGCATAAAATCTGTAGGGCAGAACTATTACAGCGACATTGCATCGTCAAAGGCCGCTGTAAGACCGGGTCTGGACCTCATGAGGGTCAGCCACACGGAGAAAGTGCACTACACCGACGCTGCCTATCCGCGATATACCGGCGAGATAGCCGCACGCACACTCACCAACGGCGGACGCTACGACTACCGCTACGACGCGTACGACCGCCTCATCG
>ENA-ORMR01002493-ORMR01002493.1-human-gut-metagenome-genome-assembly--contig:-NODE-2493-length-11368-cov-3.187041_pt1 | contig 11368 bp, 7 predicted proteins | sample MGYA00242107_ERZ509003 | MGnify/ENA primary metagenome ERZ509003 (study PRJEB26280, sample SAMEA2338699) | human gut metagenome | biome: human gut; feature: human-associated habitat; material: faeces... | reverse complement strand
CATCCACTATCGTGGCCGTCCGGTGCAGTCCATCAGTAGGGCATGGCACAACGCCCTGCGTAGGGCCGGGATCGGCAGACGCCTCCGTCCCTATGATCTGCGCCATGCCTTCGCCTCCCACGCCCTGGATCACGGTGCTGACCGCAAGTGCGTCGCCGAAGTGATGGGGCACAAAAACGAGGGGATGCTTCTCCAGATCTATCAGCATACGCTGCTGCGCCAGCGCCGCCGGGCCGTCAACGCGGGTCCGGGATTGCATGTGAAGTGATTTCAAAGCCCCCGAAACGGGGGCATTTTTATATATGCCATATCTAGGTGGTTTTTCTTTGCTCGCTGATTTTTGAGAGGGCAGGATAAGGGAAAAATTCTGCGAGGTTTCCCATGCCCTCAGTATCAAAGCAGGTCAGGTTGCCATTCGAGACTTTGACAGAAGCCGGCCTCAAGCCGCTTTTGAAAAAGTTTGCTACGTGGAAGTGCCCCGTGGCTTCCATCGATGCCCCAAATAAGGCTAAGCGCGAGAGCGGCTTCTTGGTCAAAAATTTTACGCTGACCTTTGAAGACGGCCAAAAGATGCTCGTACGCGTGAAGGCTGATGGAACCGTATTCCAGGTAAAGCTCAATAATAAAGTCGTTCCCATCCGTCATGTCGATGACCTCGACAAAGCGGTTATCGAGCTTGTGGACTATGTGCAGGAAAATGCCCGAGCCTACGAGAGGGCAAAGATTCAGCGCGAGAAGAGGAAGCTGCTTCCTCCCAAGCCATCTATCACCTTGAGCAGGAAGGAAAAGCTCAAGCAATCCCGAGAGGCGCTCCAGCAGCTTACAGATAGCAACCAGGATCTTGAAGGCCAGGTTGCTTCCTCGCAGTCCGATGTGGATCAAAAGTCAGAACAACTCGCTGCTGCTGAAACAAGCCTGGCGAGAGAGCGCGATAAAACCAAAAAACTTCAAGAAGAACTTGAAGAAATTCAGAAAAAGCAGGGAGTCTAGCCATGCCCAATACACAGCGCGTTGCGGCACTTTCTCCGGTGTTTGGGATGAGATTCTATAACCGGGACGACCTTGCTCCTCGTGGTTTTTCTGATGCTGAACTGGCGAAAACTTATGCGGCCTTGGCAGATAGCAACCACAACTTGGACATGCTGCTGGAATCAGCAAGTTTCGAGGAAGTGGATTCATACCTTAACCCAGGCATAGATCCAGTGGACGAGAGCTTTATCCTGGAAGCTATCGTTGTCGACAAATTCTCCAAGACCGAACACCGCATGAAGGCTGTCGTGCGTACCCTGAACCGCCACCTGGCCGATAGCGGAATTTCTGCGCTCGATCCTCAGATCGGTACGCCTCGAAAATCGGGCGGATGGGCTTATGTAACGGTTCAAATTCCGTTTTCTGATGGGCAGTCCGTCTCTGTCATTTTTCATGCCCCTGAGGGGGATAAGCGGCGTATTTCGGAAAATGACACGATTATCGCATTCCGCTGGCTGCTCAACCGCCGGGATATCACGCATGTCGTTGCCCCAGAAGATGGGAGTGAGGTCTCGCTTGAGACCTTGGCGAAGCGAATCTCTCAGCTGGTCGTGAAAAACTCTGAAAGATTTCAGCAGACCCAGAAAGAGGCAGAGACAGAAAGACGGGAGCTGGAAGCCCTCAAGCAGGCTGTTTCCGAGGCTGAGCAGAAGCAGGCGGACATGATGAATACCGCCGCAGAACTGAATGACAAAGCAGTATCGCTTGAGGCCAAGTTGGCGAATACCCTCGCGCTGCTGGAAAAGCAGAAAGGAATCAATGCCGAACTTCAGGCTAGGATTGATGCTCTGCGTAAGCTTAAAGAGCATGAAGAGGATCCCTCTCCTGGTAAGGGGAAGTCCCAGGGAACCAATCAGACAACGGATCGTGACCAGACTGGCGATACTGGCAATGGCTCTCAAACAGGCCCAGAAGCAGCTGCGGAGGCAATCCTTCAAGACATCATCGCAGGGAAGTATGATACCACCCCTGACCGCATCGACAGCCTTCTGGATGAAGCTGCGGCGAGCATTGAACAAGCTGGGCTCATGGAACGGTATGATGACCTTTTGAATGCTGCCGCAGATCACTACACCGAAGTGTTGGAAAAGGAGGCTAACTGATGAGCCTTTCTTTCACTGAAAAACGCGACTTGCAGAAGGCGATCAAGACAAATCTTGAGCAACTCAGGGCCGGAAATCTCTCCTTTTCCGAAAAAAGGGTGGCGCAGAAGGCTATCCGCGATGCCTTGGACAAGCTGAAAGGGGCCACATCAAAAATCAAGAAGAGCCTTTTTGATCGCCTCATGTCTGGGGAATTCATCTCTGAACGTCCGATGGGCTTTCTCGATATTGTGAGAAAGGTTCTGGATGAGGTCAAAGATTTACGCCTGATCCATGAGCCTATTTTGGCCTATATCAAAAGAAACTACACGGATGGAGACGCCATCCTTGAGGATGTTGGCCAAACTGTTGTCATATCTATCGACAGCAGCACGACCCAGGATGTCCTTGACCGACTATCCAAGCTGCTGAACACAAAGCACCCCATCGTTATCAACAACAATGCCTCAGGGAGAGGATAGCATGGACATCGTAGCGGCGGAAAAAGAACTCCGTAGCTCAACTTCCTTTGATGATATCCATTTGCTCTGGGACGAGCTTTTTGGTGTGACAGGCTATAATTTCGCGCTTTTTTCTCAAGGTGCGGAATTTGCTGATAGAGTAATGTCTGAAACGGACAAAAATGTCGTATCGCTCTTCCAGCTCAAATCTTTTTATTTTTCTCTTCCTAGAGCAATACGTGATGAACTCATGCAGTCTAGTGAGTATCACGATATTCTTACCATGGCAGAGTCCGTGTCTGACAGTGATGTAAAAAAATTTGTGGAAGAGTCAGGAAGCAATCTCATCTCTGAGAAGTATCCTAACTTCTTTAGCGATCTTGAAAAATTAAAGGATGCAAGCAAAGTCCTCCTAGACGTTAGGAGGGAAATAGATAGGAACGCTACCTATTGGTATGATTTAGGTAAATCTGAAATCCAGAAACAAATGGATTCTGACGAGGAACTCATCAACCTTTTGAAAAAGCAGAAAGCCTTTCAAGAAAGAATTAAAGCATCGGGTACCTTTACAGATGAAGATCATGAAAAAAACATGCATCTGTATGCCCAGATATCGAAGCGGTATGATGAAATTCGAGATGTCGTATGGGAGGATATCGGCAAGAAGGAGCGCGAAGCCATGTCCCAGCTACAGGAGCAGAGGGATCGTCTGTACGCCGAGACTGAGGAACTTCAAACGGCACTGCTGAACAGTCTCAAGGATGTCTTGAAGGAGCATTCTCCAATCTCCGCTGAAGAAGCCCAGGAATGGGTTGAGAAAAGTGTCTTTTTCGACTCAAGCGCCACAGCAAAGATGAGCCGCTTGGGCGTGTCGATTCCCCAGTTTAAGGAGTCCCTTGCCGAGCTGTATCGCTATCTTGGCGGAAAACTTGGCATCATCAACTTCGTTGTGGAGGGGCGCTCAAAGCGGGCATTTGCCAGGGGGAGGGGCTTGATAGCTCTTCAGGGGGCTATCAATACGGAAACTTTGTTCCACGAATGTGGTCATCTGGCAGAGGCGTGGGACCAAGCCATCAACGCGGCCTGCCTCCGGTTTGTCAAGGACCGCGCAGAAGGGCCCCCCGTGTCGCTGCGAAAGCTCACGGGGAATCATGGGTACAGTCTGGCCGAGGTCGCATATCCTGACTCTTTTATCGATCCCTACGTCGGTAAGCACTACCGTCATGCTGCGAGTGAAGTGTTGTCGATGGGGATCCAGTGTCTCGCTAATGGAGCCTCCCTGCGCAGCTTGGCCAAGGATAGTGAACACCTCAAACTCATGATGGTCGGTATCTGCACCATGCCGCGACGTCCCGATATGGCTGAGTTGGTGCAAAAAGCGCAGCAAGCGGCTGCCTCTGAACAGCTCAAAAAGGATCTCGCAGCAAAGTGGAACAAGGCCTTGGGTCGGGTTGCGAACAAAGCGTTTTCCGAGAGGCTTTTGGATTCGGGAATTCGTGGCTACAGGATGTACCATATATTCGATAGCTATGAACTTTACGATTCTGAAAACAATTTGATCTACGCTACAAGGTATGGGGGAAATCTCAAGCAGTTTCTCAGAGTTGCATATCTCTATATAGCAAATGCTGCCGACCTCCTTCCTGGGAAATTTAACAGCCTGGATGAGATAAAAAACGCTGCTGAACCTGAGAGTAATTTCATCCCCAGCTGGTTCGATAACTCATCTTCTTTGCCAAGGATTCAATAGAGATGCAGGACTTCATTTTTTACGTAGCAACATGCCCGAATGGGCTTGATGACTTCGAGAAGTACAAGGGCCTCAAACGCCTGCCCGTGGGTGTTATGAGAATTGTTATCTCGGCTGACTCCTGGGATGAGAATGGGAAAGCGACCTACCATGCCTCGGATCTTCAGGTTTCCATGCTCAAGGAATGGATGGCAGGCCAGTTTGATATGCGTGGGTACGCCATAAATCCCGATGCCTTCACGCCTGAACAGTTACATGGACTTCTGGCAAGGTCATGGAGATTTCCTTTCAGGCTGGATGGGGAACTCCCGCCTCCCCGTGAACCGGAAACCATCCCATACATTTCGTAGTCGCTCTAATAGAGGAGTTCCCCATGAGTATGATTCTTGAGCGTAGCCAGGAACCTCTCGGCGAGATCGTAAATGAGGTACGCCAGGCCCAGGCCTTTTGGCAGATTGAAGGGCTTTTCAAGCGTCTTTTCGGTATTCCGACGAGCCCAGATTCCTACAAGCAGGGCGGCTCTCCCTATGGCTTGAAGGTTCGAGGCAAGGTCGCCCGGGAGAAGCTCAATGAGCAGTGTCGTGCCATCCTGGAGCGCGTCACAAGTGCCGAGGAACTGACACCTGAAGATCGCGAGATTCTGCTCCAGTACAGCGGTCGCGGGGGGCTGACAGTCAACTCCCAGTACGAATACTACACGCCGACCCCTGTTGCAGAAGGCGTTTGGGGAGCCATGCTGGCCAACGGTTTCGCTAACGGTAACGTCCTGGATCCCTGCTGCGGTTCTGGCGTCTTTTCGGGCACAAAGCCTGGTGGCGTAGTTATGACGGCCAATGATCTCGATCCTACGGGGTCGCGCATCGCGGCGCTGCTTAATCCTGAAGACCACATCTCCACGCAGCCCTTTGAGCGTGTCGCGACCTCTGTCGCAGATGATACGTTTGATTCTGCCATCGGCAACGTCCCATTTGGGAATGCTCGTGGCGCCTCCATGCATGAAGACCCAGCCTATAAAAAAGAGCGCCTGATTGAGCGCTATTTCATCCTGCGTATCCTAGATAAAATTAAGCCAGGCGGCCTGGCCTGTCTTGTCTGCCCGACGAACATTGTTGGCAATACGGGGCGCAGGTGGGAAGAGTTTCGGATTGCCCTTTCAAAGAAAGCGGAGTTCCTTGGCGCTCATAAGCTCCCCTCAAAGACCTTCTCTGCGCAGGGGACTGATACTGTGGTCGATGTGGTTGTCCTGCGCAAGCATGGGCGGGACCTCTTGGACAAAATCGAGGATATCCCCTTCGACACCCTGAAGCGGGCCAACGTCGTTTGGGACGAGTTTGTCAAAGGCAGATACTGGGCCGGCGAAGGGCGCCAGTTCATCATGGGGAAGTATATTCCCAAGAAGGCAGGGGAGCGTTTCAGCCGGGAAATCGTCGATGGAGAGATCGATAGCGGGGCCCTGAAGGCCAAACTCGCACAAAAGTTCTCCAGCAGAATCGACTGGGATGCCCTTGATATGGCAGAGCCCATTACCAGGGCCTATGCCGAAGGGGATCGCCGTTCTATCGGCGAGGTCATGTATGAGCTGCGTGGCGGGGCGTGGGAGCGTGTGCAGGAAGAGAGCAGGGAGGTTGCCATTGATGCGAGCAAGTACGGCGCTGCAAGTGTTGAAACCCTCGAATCGCTGCTCAAAACTCCCGCAGGGGCCCTGTCTCTTTCGGCAGAACAGGCTTTTGCCGTTTACAAGGTATATCCGCATCTTTTGTCCTCCCAGCAGGTAGATGCCGTCCTCTTTGCCCTGGGGCAGGCAAAGGATTCCTGCCGCGAGCAGGTTTACCGCGGCTCTCTCATCGGCAGCATGATTGCCAAGATGGGGGCTGATGAAGAGGCAGGCGCAGACGTGACGGAGACCAGGAAGGCCCTGCAAGAGCTGGTGGTCGGAGAGATCGAAAAATATGGGCATCCCTCCAACAACAGTGCCCTTGCCCTTATGGGTGAGCATTCTAGGGCGTTCGGCGTATTCCAGGGTGCTGTCAGGCTGGATGGGACTTTTTCTGACCTGCTCGCAGGAACCCTTGATAAACGCGGTGGCCGTGAATACGACCCCGCGAATATTGGGGAAATTGTGTCCTACCTCTATGTCCGTGAAGATCGCCAGGATATTACCCTTGAGGACATCAAGGCGCTTTACACGGGCCCCATGGCGCTGAAGACGCTTGGGGACTTGGCTGAATGCGAAAGTATCGCGATTGACCCTGATGGCACCATTTCGACATGGGGAAGGTACTGCTCGGGCGATGTCCTACCGAAGCTGACTTCCTGTGCCGAAGCTATCAAAAACGTGGATGATCCACGCTTGCAGGAGAAGTTCAGGAAGCAAGTCGAAGGAATCAGGAAAGGCATGGTGAATACTGCCACCGATGATATCGCCTTCGGCTTGCGGGATAAGTGGTTCTCCAAGAAATATATTGTCGAGTTCCTGCGCGAGAATGGCTATCCAAAGGCCTCGTTCGGTACTTACCGGGACGTTGAGGTCATCCGGTATGATGGATCCGTCGAAGTGGAGACGCGGTTTGTCGAAGATTTCGACGCGGAAGATGGAGAATTCGAGGGAATCCCCGGTTCCCACTTCGACGGACAGTTCAAAAAGTACCTTGAAGGTGGGACCGTCACCTCGAGTACGCAGGAAAATATCCAAGCGTACCGCGAACAGGTCTCGAGCTTTGAGAAAATGTTCAATCTCTGGATGCACCAGCACCCTGATATCGACGAGCTGGCTGAAAAATTCAACCTCTGCTTTAACTCCTATGTGCCATATGAGCATGACGGCAGCTCGCTGGGAATCGACGATATCCTTTCAGGCGAGATCATCCCGCACAATTACCAGAATGCTGAGGTTCGCCGGCTTTCTGAGCAGGGAGCGGGGATTTGTGGCTTTGGGGTGGGCTTGGGAAAGAGGTTTTCAGCTCTGGCCTTGGCCGGCTACAACTTCAAAAAAGGCCGGGCCCGGCGGACGTGTATCGTGGTGCCTTCGGCAGTCCTGGAAAACTGGTATCATGAGAGCCGGCAGTTCTACAGCGCTGAGTACATGGACACCCATGTCTTTTTTGTAGGCCTTGAGCCCAAGCGAGATAAGGACGGAAATATCCTGCGCAAGCCTATTCTTGACGAAAGGGGGGAGCCGCGGACGACCCGTAACGGAGAGCCCTTGCTCCAGGATCAAATCGTCTTCAAGAGTGCCCCGCAGGATATCTTTGAAGCCATGTGGAGCATCCCCCAGTCGAATTTCTCCCTTGTCGTGATGACGAAGGAGAAGTTCGAGCGTATCCCACTGCGCCCATCCACGAAGAAAGCCTATACTGATGAGATGGTGTCACGCCATCTGATGTCGGAGCGGAACGCGGACAAGGCCATGGCCACTGGGAAGAAGAGCTATAAGGAAGACAAAGAGCTGCTCAACCTGCAATCTCGCTTTAGCGATGAGGGCACCCAGAAAAAGGGGGAGCTCCCTTACCTTGAGGATATGGGCTTCGATTCCATCATCACGGACGAGAGCCATTTCTTCAAAAATTCCCTGGAGGCCGGGAAGACCAGTCAGGGCGTGGCCTATATGCCTACGGCCCCGACGGCCCAGATAGCTGTGGATATGGCGATGAAGAGCCACTACATCCGCTCCAGGACGGGCGGACGTGGCGTCTACGGCCTCACGGCAACTCCCGTCACAAACAGTCCGCTTGAGATTTTCAACATGCTGTCCCTGGTGGTCTCGCCAGATGAGTTTGAACGCTTTGGCGTGCGCACAGTTGACGATTTCGTGAATGTTTTTGCTGACATCCAAACGATTTTTAAGCAGAGCGTGAGTGGGGAGGTCAAACAGACCCTTGGCATTACCGGCTTTAAGAATCTGGATGGCCTGCGGAACCTGTTCCACAAGTATGTCTCGGTGAAGACGGTCGCAGACGTGGATAATGAAATCCATGTGCCCCATGCTGAAGAGGCGGAAGAGGTCGTGGCCATCAGTGAAGAACAGGCAAAGCTGTATGCCCAGCTGCGCAAGCGGGCCAAATCCATCGTGGAGCAGAAATCGAAGGATGACAGCATCTTCTCGGTCATCCGTGATATGGACAGGCTCACGACAGACGTCGATATGTACCACCATACGATGACGTTCAACTTCCCGGGAGAGTACAAAATTGCCGTCGCCAACATGGTCCAGGGCCTACCGACGTCGGTGAAGATGAGCGTCACTAACGAAGAGACTGGCAAAGCCGAGAGCCAGGTGGTGGAATTTGAGCCGGAGCTCATCGAGAATGGGGATACTGTTACCTTGGTCGTACATGAGCTTATGGAAGAGGCGGTGCTGATGGCCATGAGGGAGGCGCGTATCCCTGAAGATAGGGTATCGCACCCTATTACTCCAAAGTATGCGAAAATGCTTGAAAACCTAAGAAGGCACTTCGAGGCCGGAGGCAAGCAGCTGATCTTCACCGAAGAGAAATCGCAGCATCACAAGCTCAAAAGAATCATCGTCCACCATCTTCCTGTCACCGTTGAGCAGATAGGCATCATCAACGCAGATGATGCGAAGGGGGAGAGGCTGGACAAGATCTCCAAGGCCTACAATGCGGGCCAGATCAAAATCGTGGTGGCTAACAAAAAGGCTGAGGTTGGGGTCAATTTGCAGAAGGGCACCGTGGCCATCCACCACCTGACGTTGCCCTGGACGCCGGCCAGCATCAACCAGCGAAATGGCCGCGGCGTCCGCCAGGGGAACAAGGTCGATACGGTATCGGTCTACTACTACTGCGGCAAAGGTACCTTCGACAGCTACCGCAAGGAACTTTTGCAGGCCAAGGCCGACTGGATCAACGAGCTGCTGACTGGGACTGCAAGCCACGCGAAAAATGGTGATTTGACCGGCATGGAAGAGATGCTCGATATGCTGTCAGATGACCCTGAGGCCGCCAAGAAGGCGCGAGCGGAGAGGCTGGCCGCAGAGGAGATGAAGCGTGCGGAGGCGGCCAAGGCCTCATTGGTCAACCGTTTGCAGGTGCTCATTTCCGTTCGGCACAGCCTTGCTACGCTCGATCAACGCAAGGAGGCCAGGGCCCAAAAGATCGCCTCGGAGATTCAATCGCTGGAAGGAAAGATGGATCGTGCCAGGTTCGCTGGAAGGCCTACAGAGGCTATGGAGGGGCAGATTGCCCGCCTGAAGGCTGTCCAGAGCAATTTGGATAGTGCATTCGATCAGGAGAAGATCAAGCTCGAATCCAGGAAAAAGCAGGCCGAGGGAGTCCTCAGGCTTGCAGAGAAGGAGGGCCAACTCCCCTTCGACTCCAAGCTGATCGACAACCCGGACGAAAGCATAGTCAGCACGTCAGGTGAAGTTTTCACGGTGGGAGATTTTTGGGAGTTCAACCCAACTTCCAAGCTGGCCGGGAAGATTTTTAAGATTCTCGCCGTACATCCCGAGAGCCGCAGCATTGAGGTCACGGTGATGGGGGACGGCTATTCACGCAAAATCTTGAGTACCACGAAGCTCGACGCCATGCGGGTCGAGTATTCCGAGAGCGAGCTCAGCTTAAAGGTCATCCTCAGCTCTGGCCCTGTTTACTATGGGGACCTGCCAAAGTCAGGGATTACGAAGCAGCAGTTCCTTGACCACGTCGACGAGATCTCTTTCTATACATACAGCGGGGTCGTCTGTTTGGCCGAGGATGGGGAATATGCTCTTGTCGCCAGTAACAACATACCAGAAAATCACACTATCGTCTGGCCGGAGCCTGAAAACGAAGATTTCAGGAAGCATGTTTTTGAAAAGGTCGTCGCACATGTACGCGGCGGTGGCAGCATGTGGACCTTTGACACCATGCTCCGGGAGCTGTTTGGCATAGGCTACAAGGATGAACTCGAAAAGTACAAAAACAATGCTACGGAAGCAGAAATCCTCAGCATCCTGGCATCGGCTTGGGAAGATGCTCTGGGGGCTGAAGAGTCTGACAGCAAGGAAGATTGTTACAGGCAGGCCTTGCTTGTATACGCCCTGAGAGCCAAGCAGGCTTTCATTGAGGGCGGATTCGACAACCTCCACGAGTTCAGCCGGGCTGAGGTGACATTTTCCTCAGGAAAGCGTGCTGAACTTGCTGCCCTGGAACAGGAAAGGCGCCGGGAAGAGGAAAAGCGTGCTCTTGAGGCACTGAAAAGCCATCCAGACTATAAGGAAGTACCGGCGGACATCGCCGTAAAATTCGAGGAACTTGGTCTGACAGTCCGGGTCAACACTACGGATATCTCGCTAAGGTATCGTAATTATCGGGCGCAGAGCTTTGCCGCGTTTGCCAGGTACTTCATCAATGACAGGGCAGGCATTGGGGGGCCCTTGAACAAGGTCAAGGATATCTTGAAGGCCCGATATGATGCCAAGTTCACGAAGGGCTGGCCCGAGTATCCGGGCATGGCTTGGTGGCATATGCCCGCAACCGTGGATCTCAATGAAATCTACAACTTGATTGCATAGGAGTCGCAGATGCCCACGCTGTACAAACCGACTGTCGAAAGCCTTGAAGCCCTGAAGAAAGAGGCTTTTCAGGGAGGGGCTGTTTCTCCTGAAGAGTGGCGGGCGAAGGTGGCGTCAGGCTGTGTGAAAATGCTGCTGGCTTCACCGCAGCAATATCGCTCATACGGTCCTTTCTGGTGGCAGCTGAAGCGTGAGCTGCTCGCCCAGGGATATGCCCAGTTTGGGGAGCATCTCGACGCAGAGTGGCTTGAGCACACCGAGTATGGAGATCCCATTCTGAACCTCTTGGCCTGCATCGTCCATGCAGATTGGGCGATAGAGCAAGGTCTGATTTACTCTTCGCGCCATCCGGTAGCCTTTATCCAGGATGACGGATCTGAGCCCGGATATCCAAGAATACGTCTTGATCGACGAAGACTTGGAGCTCCGCACTGTCGGAAATGCTGATGAAAGCAGGTAGTCCATATCCACAAGAAGCGGCCAGCCCCTCCAAAGTTGGCCGTGCCTTGACGGCAATATATCCTGGCTGGGGAAT
>ENA-ORMR01002490-ORMR01002490.1-human-gut-metagenome-genome-assembly--contig:-NODE-2490-length-11374-cov-3.794151_pt1 | contig 11374 bp, 12 predicted proteins | sample MGYA00242107_ERZ509003 | MGnify/ENA primary metagenome ERZ509003 (study PRJEB26280, sample SAMEA2338699) | human gut metagenome | biome: human gut; feature: human-associated habitat; material: faeces... | reverse complement strand
ATAGATATATATTCAGCTTCACGCCCGACCTTTTCAGTCGGGAACGTGTCGCACCGTTTGCGAACTCATCCATCAGGAAATGCACCGGAACGGGCAAACATCCGCCGTATTCGTGATCGGCAACGTAAAAGAGCTGTTGGAACAGTTGCGTGTACAGGATAGATACAAGGAAGTTAAAGCTTGTGTCGTTATCCGGTATCAACGCGAACAATGCCGTTTTCTTTTTGCCTATCGTGTCCATCTGCAATTCGTCTGTGACCGTAATGGAAGCAAGGCTCTCCAAGTTGAACTTCTCAAGCCTTGCCGCCAGCGTGATCTGAATGGACTTCAGTGTCTTGCCCGAACCTGAACGGTACTCGTTGTAATACTTAACCGCTATATGATACGGGTCTCGCTTTTCAAGGTCGCCGAACAGTGTATCGAGAACGCTGTCGTGCTTATCGTTATCCTCGTCTACGTCACCTTCGCGGAGCATTTCAATGACCATTGAGAAGTTCTGCTCGTATTCGGGAGCTTCATAGTGAAGGTAATAAATAAGCGCCGAGAGAAGCATACTTGCCGCATTGTCCCAAAACGGGTCTTGCGTTGAGCTGCCCTTCGGCGTTGTGGACTTGAAAAGGTTAGTGACAAGCCTCTGCACATCGTTCTCGGAGTTTATATACCGGAACGGATTGTAACAGTCGGACTTCTCCATATTGATGAGGTCAAGGATACGAACGTCGTAGCCTTTTTCACGAAGCAGATAGCCTGTGTCTCTGAGTATCTCACCCTTCGGGTCAAGGATGACAAACGAAGTGTTGCATTGCATCAGGTTGGGTTTGCAATAGAATCTCGTCTTACCTGCACCCGAACCGCCGACTACAAGCGTATTCAGATTTCGCCTGTGCTTGTGTGCGTCATAACCTATCGCCAAGTTCTGCGAGAGTATCTTGTTGCTCTCAGGCGGCGTTTGCCTGTACTTCTTATCTATCTCGGATTTATCTCCCCATTTCGCCGAGCCGTGTTCTTCTCGTCTGCGGTAATTCGGTTTCGTGTAATGGTAGACAATTAAGATAAACAGATAGACTCCCGATAGGATCGCCACACAAGGTAAGGTCTTATCACACCAAGTCAGACGGAATGGGTGCTTCATAACGTCTCCGAGCTTCGGGAGCATATCCACAAGACCACCGCCGATTGCCGGAGCTATGAGGACCGATAGCCAAATCACGGCTACCAGTCCTATAGCGGCAAAGACTATGACAAGCGTTTTATTGTTCTCTGCTCCGTTATCTCTCATAGCCTTTACTCTTCTTCACCTTTGCGGGAGGAGATTCAATGATCTTGAGAAGCAGGTCGCTCAGGTCTTCGGCATCCATGTCGTCCTCGATCATTTCGTTACGACGGTCTGCAAGCACCTGGAGCAAGACGTGATACTCATAATCGTCAAGCTCAAGAAGTTTTCCCTGTGGTTCCGTTCTCATCATCTTTCATTCCCCTCCTTGCTTTTTCGGGGCGTCGCTTTTTCATCGCTCTCCGAAGTTTTAACTGTCTCCTTTTTCTTTTCAATAGGTCTGTCAAGTACCTCGCTGATACGACCGTCGATCTTCCTGGCGACATCCAATATCTCAGCGATCTTCCCTTTGAACTCATCGGGTTCATAGTCACCGAAGTTATCCGGTATGCTTTCAATGGAAACGAGAGAAGCGTCCACACCGTATCTCTTTGTGAGAACGTATGCGATAGACCGTGCGTCAAACTCATGCTCCGACACACGGTAATGTTCATCTCCGTTACTCAAAAGAGCGTGTGCCGCCGCCTTTGCAATGGTCGGGAACATCTCCTCAAGCTTCATGCCGTAACGACAGCAGATGATGTTTTCCTTCGGATTGAAATATGCTCCTTCCTTTTGCGTATCCGGGTATTCGGGATCAACGACCACCTTCATCGGGCAACCGTGGATCAGACCTTTCATGAGAAGTCGCTCGTCATAGGTCTTGCGCGGCGTAGGCTCTGCGTCCTTGATGTCGGCAATATCGAAGCGAGGTTCGGGGTCAAATGAATGTCGCTTTTCCCCTTTGGCATCGGTGTACTCCTTGCGGACAAGGATATATGCCGCCTGTGCGCCTTTCTTCACGGACTTGCCTTCTTCCTTCCATGCTTCAAAGCTCTTGAGCTGTGTGGCTTCGGGCTTCTGTGCAAAGATCAGCATGATATTATTCGGAGAGTTGCGGGTGAAGTTGGACGCAACATCGAGCAGCTGTCTGTACTTTTTGGAGCTGTCCGCGATCTCAAGATAGGCACCGGCTGTCATTGCCGCACACTTGGCACGGCGTTCCTTCATCATATCGCCGTAGCTTTTCTTCTCTCCGCCCGTGTCGGTCTGCTGATCCTTTTCATTCTCTTTCGAGATAACTTTTTCAAATTCGCTCATAGGATTTCCTCTCTTTCTTATCTTTCATTCTGTTTGTGCTTTGGCAGTTCGGGTGCTTTCGGGGTCTTTGTTCTCTCTGCCTGATTTGCCTGTGCCGCACGTTCCCTCTTGATACGGGCGATCTCTTCTCTTACCGAGCGACGCTCTTTCACGGGATTATTTTCTGAGGAAGCTTGCAAGTTTTCCTGCTTTGAGTCGTTCGATCTCGGCTCGGACAGACTGTCGTTCTCCTCCACGGTTGACTTCTCCTCCTTTTGAGACGAACCCCTGTGTTCTCTTTCTGAACGGGTTTCCGCTGTGTTCTCTGCCCGAGCCTGTGAGGGGTTTTGCGACTCATGCTCCTCCTTTGCGATAGGCTTGGTCGAGAAGAGCAGATTAACGACCCCTTCCTCATAATCCGCCTCCGTTTCCTGAAGCTCGGGAGCCTTCGGCGCATCTTCGGTAACGACGACATCGGAAGTGTCCACTTCAACGGTATCATCGTCGGCTTCCTTTGCCTTTTCCTTATCGCGTTCCCGCTCGGACTTCTCCCTGTAAAGCTCTGCTCTCAAGGTGGCGGCATCTACCTTTGTAAAGTTAAAGCGTTCACAGATACGGTTGATCTTGCTTTCATCATCTGCTCTGACAAAGACATCGAACACACCACCCGTGTTGTTCTTATCCTTGAGGATGGTGTAAAGCACACCGTACTGCTTTGCTACTTCCTTGAACTTCTCCATATCCTTTGTCTTGAAAGTGTATACCTTCAAAGCCTTACCGGAACGGAGCATATTGTCCAGTCTCGCCGCACCTTTGGTCTTGTTCTGCTGCTTATACATCTTGAATAGCTCGCCACCGACCTTAATGGCACCGCTACCCGAAAGCCTTAAAATGACTTCTGCTGTTTCAAGCGACATCTTTACTACCTGATCGGCAGCATCTGCACTTGTGTTCATCGTTTGTTTTCCTCCTTCTGTTTCTTATTTTCTTTTTCTTCTCTTTCATCGTTCGGTTGTTCGATCATTCTCACGACCGCCTCAATACCGGCACTACGGAAAGCGATCTCATCGCACAGTTCCATTTCCCGATAGAGCTTTCGTATCTCCTTAGTCAGAAATGCGATCTGCTCCTTTACGGGCTTGGCTTCTGCCTCGCTCATACGGCGTTTATCCACACGGAGCTGCTTTCGCTCTTTTTCAAGGGCTTCGCATCTGTCGTGTATCTTTCCGTAATGCTCCCGCAGTTCTTCATAAGTCTCGATATTGTTACGACCGAGAATATCCGCTTCCCTTGAAAGTCTTTCGACCTTCAGCTTATCCTCTCTGAGTGCTGCCTTTGCTTCCTTGCTCTGCGGGATGACTTTTGGGTAATCCCTTAGTATCTTACAGTAATGCTTAAAGAGTGCGTACAGGCTTTTCGGTACATACCAAGTTGGCTTATAGATCGTATACTTTTGATAATCGGTAGGATAGGTGTTCTGATCCCATATCCTGTCCTTGATCTCGTACTCCGTGTACCCATCGCCAAGCGAATTGATCCTTCGCCACTTAACGCCGCCCTCTGTTCGCACTCTCCAGTTGCTCCCGCGCTTCTCCATCTCAAATCCTTTGGCTTGCATAAGCTCTACGAACTCATCAAAGTCTCTTGGAACGGAGGCGATCACAAGGTCGATGTTATCGCGGATAATGTCTGAGTAGGAATAAGCTTTGACGCTCTGCCCGTTTAGAAGTCCCGCGTATTTATATGAATACCTATACTTTGGTTCTTCAACCACGGACAGCCCGTATTCACGGCATAACTCATCCGACACCTCTCTCATACGCTTGTAGGTTTCCTTGTTATCGTAGTATCGCTTGCCGTCTGCAAAGGAGACCGAGTTAAGGCAGAAGTGGTTGTGGAATGTTCCCGTGTTTGTATGCGTTGTCACAAGCACTTCAAATCTATCTCCCCACAACCTTTTAGCAAGTTCTACACCAATCTTATGAGCGGTTGCCGCATCGACTTCTCCGGGAGCAAATGATTGATACCCATGATAACAGACGATGCCACCTTGCTTGCCGTAGACATCCTTTGTCATACCGAACTGCTCTGTTACAAGTTTAGGATCATCCGAGCAATTAACGCCTGTGCAATAAAGCTGCTTTTCCGTTTTCATTTGATCTGCGGTGTACTCAATGACAGTACCTACCGAGTTAATTACTCTATGAAAGTTAGCAACTTCCTTGTAGTCCGTATTAGCGGTCTTATTGGGATTAGCGACATACTTTGTTATCGTCGCAACGCTTCCCTTAACGTCCCATATACTTGTCACCGCCATTCACTCACCCTCTTTTTCTTACGCTTCACAGCAAAGGCTTTCTCAAACTTTTCGTCCATGTCGATAACAGCGTCATAAACGTCTTGTATCATCAATTCATCGACGAATTTTGTTTGTATCGCTTTCAGAAGAAGTTGGTGAACATTGCTTCCGATCACGCGGAGTTCTCTGACGATTTCCTTGTATTCGGCAGGGGGCTTTTCGTAAATCTCTTTTCCAAGCGCTACCTGTCGGATATATTCTTCACGACTGCAAGAGAGGTACTTGACCACAGTGTCGATCTTATTCAGTTCTTCATCTGTGAGTCTTATTAAAACTGATCTGTTTCTTTTTCTCATGACTCTCTCCACAAATTCAGTAGGGGTTTTAGGGTCGCCCTAACAAGCTTTCCGAATTTGGATATCCAAATTCAGTGCTTGTTAAGACTTGTGGACACGAATCCCCTGCTGAACTAATTTTCTTTCATCGTGCCGATCCGTTGCGCTTTCGCGCGGTTTCTTGCACTTGTTCGGGCATTTCGTCTACCGTGATATTCGTCGCATAATAGTCGTCCGCCGTCAGAACAATATCCTCATTGTCATACATAAAGTCCACCTTCTCGGCAGCTTCATCTTCGTTCTCGGCTTCGACATCGACGAACCTTTTCAGTGTTTCGGTCACTGTGACTCTGAATTTCTTCATTACATATTCCTCCTTATCTGTCGTCTCTTGATTTCTTCGGATCATAAGGAACGGCGATAATTTCGCCATTCATCTTGAAAAAACTTTCGGGTTGCTTGAACTTCTTGGCGTACTTATCCGCAAGCTCAGGCGGCAAGCTTTGATAATGCTCGCTCCCGCTTGGCGCATACACCACAAGAAATTTGCCCGCGATAATGTCAACCATCTGGTGCGAATCTTCATCGTATATCGCTCTGTTGAGCGTCATTCCTCGCATCTTGCCCTCTTCATTGCAGATGATACTCACCTCATCGTAAAAAGGTGAATACTGCTCGATGTCTCCTTCGACTTGCTCCTGCAAGGACTCAAGTCCTCGGTCGATCTCCACCATTCTCGGATACTTCCCGGGTTCAACAAGTAAGACAGAAATCATCGTCCCTTTGATGGCATCCTGCGTCAGCTCCGGCTCAAACCCGACCTCGGCAAAGCCGAAGGAATCGCAGAACCAAAAGCTACGTTCGACACCGTTTTTGCCCTCCACCTCAACAATATCCGACTTGGAAAGTGATCTTCCTCTGTACCCCGCTGGATGGTCGATATTGAATTTGGTGTATACATCCTCAAGCGTCTCGCAATCGACGTCTCCATCGAAAACCTTGTCATAGATCTCGCTGTTGATCCTGCTCTCGCCTTGCCGCATGATGGTTTCATCAAGCGAAGCAAAGGCAACGTCATCGTCATCACGGTCAACGTCGATCTGATAAATCTTGATCTTCATGCTCTTTCACTCCTGTTCTTTTGTAATTCTTTGTCTTTCTCTTTGAGGCAAAGATAATCGTTCCAATCCTTGCCCATGCTCGGCGGCAGATACTTCATATCGTACTTATCTCCAAGAACGGCGATCAGTCCTTGCGCTCCCATACTGCCCGCGCGGTCGCTGTCAAGGTGCAAAAGTATTCGTCTGATGTGCGAATGTTCGTCAAGAAAACGCTGAAGCGCGACCGGAACTTTGCTATCTGTCAGGTTCTTTGCCGGCATATACACGCCCGACAAAGAGAGCAGGTTTTCGTGTTTCCATTCGTTCCCCGCGCCCTTCATCAGCGTTGCAAACGACATCATGTCAATAGCGCTTTCAAACACCCGAAGCGTTTCACTCTTGTAGTCCGAAGCAAGGCAGAAAGAGTATTTTCTGTCACTTCCCGAGACGTCCCTTTTATTGATACTCCCATCGGTAGCGCGTGTCGAGCACTGCCTGTGTCTGCCCTTTTCATCGTTTCCGAAAAACAAGGCATAGCCATTCTCGTTGTCCTCGCCTATCATTTTTCTTTCAATGAAGAAGCTGATGACATCATCGTCAACACATCTTCGGCGCAGATATTCTCGCACTGTCTTACACTCATAGTTGTACGGTGGCAGACGCAACACACGCGGTTCTACTTTCGCCCCAGCAGACGAAACAGGTGCCGTGATCGACACCTGTCCGCATAACTGTTTGACCGCCCTCACGAAGTCCACGCCCTCGACCTTGACAAGATAGTCCAGCGCCGATACGCCACCGAAGCCTTGCGACCACCAAAACCATTTGCCGCGTGAGAGCTTCAGCGAGTCGTGCGTCCTGGTACAATACTCATTGTGACCGCACTTCACAAGCTCACCGGGGTCATAGGCTTGCAGATAGGAAAAGGCGTCGATCCCTCTTGCTTTTGCTATCTCTTCCGGCGTTACATACATAGGCATCACCTTACATCTGCTTTGCTTCTCTGAGATAGACTCTGTCGCTCTTTGAAGATCTGACGAATTTCAGAGTAAAGGTCTTGCCGATCTCTGCGTCCTTGAATCCGAGATGGTCGCTCTCTTTCCAGGCACTTGCAACGATCTTGCTTGTGTTCTCCATATCGAAGAAAAGCACAAGGTTGCCATTTCTGCCCCAAAATCTTCCGACGAGCTTGCCCTTAAACTCTCCCTCATTCTCTGCGGAGGAATAGTCTGCGAAGTCGATATTCTCGCCTTCATACTTAGCCTTTGTTTCTGCCATCTGCGTTTGCCTCCTTCCATTTGAATACGGTTTTCTTTGTGGTTTTCATTTTGAAAACACCTCCTGAAAAATAAATATAGCCCTACCGTTCCTGTGCACCGAAACGACAGAGCTATGTAATTATTTGAAGCGGATATATTGAAAAAAGCGCCATTTTATGCTATAATTATGAATGTTATAAAGTGAGGGCGTACTATGAACACAGAACTCAAATCGGCTCAGGCAGAGCCTACACATACAAACGAAGAACTGTATCACAAGCAAATGGAGCTGCTGAAAACCTTTCTCGAAAAGGGCGCTATTTCGCAGGCACAGTACGATAAGAGTGCCCACGATCTGACCGAGAAGATGGGGTTTGACACAAACAGCGGACTAAAAAAGTGCGCTGAATAATTGTTTTGAGGTGAAGAAAATGTTATTTGATATATCAAACCAGCGTCTTCCGAAGACATATACGCGAAACAACAAGAAGTGCTATCTTGACCCCATTCGGAAAAAGCTGATATATATTACCCCCGAGGAAACCATTCGTCAAAAGGTTATCTCTTACCTGCTCGATGAGCTTCAAGTCCCGCCTGAGATGATCTCGGTAGAAGCACATCTGTCGCATTATCTCAAGGATGTTAGCTCCAATCGTCGTGCAGACATTATCATTCATGGCGAAGATGAAGAAGGTGTCCTCCACCCGGTTGCCATTATTGAATGCAAAGCACCCGGTGTGATCCTCGGCGATAAAGCCGGCGAGCAAATTGCCGATTATTGCAGATTGTTGAACTGTGACTATGCAATGCTTGTAAATGATTGTGAGAGCTTCTCGTATCATTACGATGAAAAGAAAGATCAGTATATTCAGATAGATGGGCTACCCAAATACAAGGAATTATTAGAAAACAAGTTCTCTGTATTTGAACCCGGAGAATTTCCCGACAGGATACCACACGACAAAATTTCAGATTTTCTCAATGAAAATCCTGATGAGTATTGGTTTGCGATCAGCGATCAAACAGAGCACTCGCTTGCTTGTGCGGCGTTCAATCTGTTTGAAGGACTTCTTGATCCGCGACACAAGTTGCCAGCCCAAAAGTATGATATGTTCACGCTAATCGAGGATTATGGTATCAGAACTCTATCATACGGCAATGCTGCGGGTGGTATGTTTGACGGGTTGTACCGTTCGTTCATTATTAACGTAAAAGGCAGTACCGAATTCGTTTCAATCGGTCTGTCTACATACACAAGAACGGAACACCCCGATATTGTAAAGACAACATTAAATGTGGCAATAGATAATGAGAAGGAATCTCATCACGCACTACAGTTAGTGCTTGATGATAACGTCGAATATAGCGGAAACCGTTTCACCTTCCTGCATCATGGCAGGATAGCCGTGAGCAATAAAGGAAGCGGCAAAATCAGTGAGCTGAGAGAGTTTGTCAAGGCAAGACGCCCTCAACTTATTCATGGCAACCGTTTCTGCCTCGGATCATTGGTGGATGACAGGAATTGGCAGTTGGACGACGCCGAGGTCATGAAGTTTATCGAAAACCTTATTTCCTACGCCCTGATACGAGATGAGTACAGAGCATATGTAAAGCAAAACGCATAATTAACCGACAGACGATGCGAGATAATTTCCAATTTATCTATCCTACGCTATGTATCCGGCAGGAGACCAAACAACAGTCTCCTGCTTTCTTTTTACCGTTCTTCCCTGCCTGAACGGTGCTTCTGTTCCTCGGGTTCTGTGCTTTCCTTTCCGCCTTCGCCCTCCTGCTCGGGAGCGTCGTCGGCAAGCTCGTTCTCTTTCTTATCCATGTTAAGCTCTGCGTTCAGCACGTCAAGTCGCTTGGATTTTTCCTCAAGAACTGCCTCATCCGGGAACGGCGCGGCAATCTCCGCTTTGGCGTTTTCGACCTGCAAATGGAGGTTTCTCAAGCGCTCCTCGCACACCTGCTTCTTGGTTTCAAGAGCCGTTATCGCGTTGTCTAAACGGGTAATGATACCGTTTGCATCCTGTCCAAGCTGCACCGTGTGACAGAGTTTTCCGCGTAGGTTAATAAAGAATTCACGGGAGAGAACGTCAAAGCCGATCTCCGTTTTGAAGCCTCGGTACTCGCCAAGCGGTCGAGCATCGGGGCTTGTGATCTTCTTGCATATCTCAAGGATCGCTTTACCCGCATCTGCCTTTTCGTAGTAGGACTTATCACCTATTACCATCGGGGAGAAGCCTTTATCATTCGGTTGTGTATGCTCCGAAGCAGTAGCCATATCCGCCGCATATCCTGCGATCCGTTCTTCCGTTTCGGCAATTTTTCTCGGGAAGTCCTTCATCAGCTTATCTTCAAGCATATACCGCTGAGATAGGTGTGAAGCCTTCTGAAGCTTCAGCTTTGCCACGTCCGCATCAAGCTGCATCTTCTCCATGATCTTCGGATTGCCGCTTGCCAACGCCTTTATTTCGGCGTAGGAGAGAGCCGTTTCATCCACATCCTCCGCGCTTCTCACGGGAGATTTGCTCGTCATGATCTGTGAGATGAACTTCTGTTTACTCTCAAGAAGCTGATACATATACGCATCAAAAGTACCTTCTGTTACATACCGGGAGATGTCCACCTCGTCGTTCTCGTTGCCTTGTCTTATAATACGACCGCTTCGCTGTTCAAGGTCTGTTGACCTGCTCCAACGGAACATTCAATTAAATCATCATAATCATCAATTAAATCATCATAATCATCAATCAAGCCTGCCGACAAACTTGTAGTAAACATCAAGTTTCTGAATAAACTCGCCGTCCACATCTTCAGGCTCGTGAACCTCAATTCTGTCAATCAGAGTATTGAGGAGAGCCTGCGTAAGCTCGTCAATGCCCGCATACTGCTTGATTAAATCAACGAAGTTCTCGGCATTCTCGCCGTTCTCACGCTCTGCCTTTATGACCGAATTGAGTTCGCTTATTCTGCTTTCCAATTCGGTCTGTTCCGTTTCGTAGGCGGCTGAAAGGCTGTTGTAATTACGCTCGCTCACCTTGCCGTTGATGTGTTCCTCATAGAGCTTTGCAAACAGCCTGTCGAGTTCCGAAAGCCGCTTGTTCGCCCTTTTCAGTTCACGCTCGGCTTGCCGCACGGTGTCCTTTTCAGCTTTGCCCAGCCGTTCGGCGATTGACGAAATCATCTGCCTGTCATCTCCGAGAGCTTCATTCGCCAACCGCTTAATATCCGCTAAAACCGCATTGTAAAGGTTCAGAGCAGTAATTCTGTGCTGTGAGCAAACCGACTTTCCCTCCATTCGGTAGTTGTTGCATTGATAGTCGTAGTTTGCAAGTATGTTTTCGCTGTTCCAATTTCGGTGCGCTCTCACATAGGTCAGCGCAAAGCCGCAATCGGCGCATTTTACCAAACCCGAAAAGATATTGTCATACTGAACATCGACCTTGCGCACCTTTTTTCTGCTCGTAATCAGCCGCTGAACAAGCTCCCATTCTTCGGGGTCAATAATCGGTTCGTGCATACCCTCAACCACGAATGTTCCCGCCGATTGAGCAGGCTTTCTCTTTTCGCTTTTCAGCGAGATTTTAGGGCGTTTCTGCCCACGAATTGCGCCTTTGTAAACAGGGTTACGGAGTATCTCACGCACCGAACCCATTGTCCATTTGTATGAGCTTTCCTCGGTCGTGATATACCTGTCATAGCACTCCAATTCCTCGGCAGCGGCGACAACGGGACGAGGAATTTTCTCTTTGGTGAGCCGCCTTGCGATTTGCGTTATGCCGATACCGTCCTTTGCCAGCTTGTAGATGTACCTCACAATCGGCGCAAAGCGTTCATCAATCATCAGATGATTTTTGTCCGCAGGGTCTTTAACATAGCCGTAGGGAGCTTTTGTGCCGATGAATTTCCCCTGCTTCTGCCTTGTCAGCAGCGAGGACTTGATTTTCTTTGAAATGTCCTGCGCATACATATCGTTGAGCAGA
>ENA-ORMR01002485-ORMR01002485.1-human-gut-metagenome-genome-assembly--contig:-NODE-2485-length-11396-cov-3.105370_pt1 | contig 11396 bp, 9 predicted proteins | sample MGYA00242107_ERZ509003 | MGnify/ENA primary metagenome ERZ509003 (study PRJEB26280, sample SAMEA2338699) | human gut metagenome | biome: human gut; feature: human-associated habitat; material: faeces... | reverse complement strand
ATGGCAAAACAGATACCTTCGGCTCTTTCGCCGGTTTTCAGTTCGAGGTATTCCACGGTATCGCCTATCATTGCGTAGGAAACGATATTGCTTAATCCGCTGGGTACGCCGGCTATAACGATAGCGAGCAGCGCAATAATCAAAGTTGCCGGATGGGTATAGTCGCCGCGGCTTATTCCGAGTCCTACGAAGAAAGCTATCAATAACGCCACGCCGCCCACGATGTGAGACCAGATATAGGAATTCTTTTTACCGAATTTTTTGGTAAGGTAAGGAACAAGCAGAGAGGCGATAAGTCCGCCGGGGACTACGGCAAGGGTAATTATGGTATAAAGTCCTTCGCCCGTCATTCCGAGTAAGGTAACGTCGGACAGAACGTATTTTGCAAAGTAAAGTCCGCCTGTATAGGTAAAGACCATACGCGCGGCGCCGAGAATACCCGAAAGCACTATGAGCATAAGAGGTTTGTTTTTGAACAAGAGAGAAAGGTTATGCTTCAAAGACGGAGCTTTCTCGGTGGTTACGTTACGTTCTTTGGTGTATTTGAAACCGACCCAGAAGAGAGGCATGGCTATCACGACGCATATAATTGCGGCGACGAAGTAAATCCATCTCAAATCGGTCTGCATATTCCCTCTGACGGTATCTATAGCCGTCTGCAGATCGGCGCCCGTAACGACACTGGGATCGAGGTTCGTAACGGCGGCGAAAGCTGCGGTAAGGGAAGAAGAAGCGTCTGCGCCGAGGCTTGCTATATACGAGGAAATATTACCGAGGGAAGATAGAGAATTTATGTCGAGGTTGTAACCGGAAAGATGAATTTCGGTAATTAAAGTCTGGAAAGTTTTGACTTGAGACGCAAGATCCGAAGTCATACCGCTGGTAATCTGCGGGATAACGATGGTGACGATACCTGCGCCTGCGGTACAGAGGAGACGGGCTATGGTAAGGAGGTTACCTCTGCGATAAGTGTCGTTACTCATAGCGGTGGAAAGTCCCCAGTAGGGAACGTCTGCCACGGTGTAAACCATACCCCAAATTATGTAAACGACGCTTATTGCCGCAAAACCTCCGGGGTTATTGGGATAAATCGGCAGGAAACAAAGAATGGTCATCACTGCGATAGGAATGGCCATCCAGGCGAGATAAGGACGGCATTTGCCCCATTTGGTACGGGTACGGTCCACTATGGAACCCATAATTGGGTCGTTCATAGCGTCGTAGATACGGGCAAACAACATAAGGAGAGCCACGCTGAGCGCCGAGAAGCCGATAGCGTCGGTCATAAACACGGTAAGGTAAGAACCGATAATTGTACAAACAAGGTTCTGACCGAAGCCCGAAAGGGAATAGGCTATACCCTCTTTGGGCTGAACTTCGCCGTCACCGGGGGTGGACGCGAAAATTTTGTGAAGGAAATTAGACATAAGCCACCTGTAAAAAAAGTATGTAAAAATATTATAACATATAAAAATTTATTTATGCAAAAATTTGCAAAAAAAGAATAATATTTTCTAAATTTACAAACAATATTTTAAGAAAACATTGAAAATGAAAGGAGTGTAAAGGTTGAAAAAAATATTAAAAGCAATCTTTCTTATAGTTTTAATAACCTTTGCGATAATAGAAATTTATAATTTTGGAATTATATTATTTAAACAAAATGAATCTTTTGCAGTAACATCTTCAAATATCTCAAATGTACAATTATTAGCAAGAGCTATAAATGGAGAAGCAAGAGGAGAGTCTTATGAAGGACAAGTAGCAGTAGGTGCTGTTATTCTAAATAGAGTTAAGCATTCAAGTTTTCCAAATACTATAGCAGGTGTAATTTATGAACCAGGAGCATTTACAGCAGTTTCAGATGGACAAATAAATGTACCTATAAAAGAAAGCTCAACAGTAGTAAAAGCTGCACAAGATGCATTAAATGGCTGGGATCCAACAGGTGGTGCTATATATTATTTTAATCCCAATACGGCAACAAATAGCTGGATATGGTCAAGACCACTAATTAAAACAATAGGAAAACATAGATTTTGCAAATAAAAAAGATAAAATTCCCACATTAATAAATAGGTAAATTTAAAATTTGTTATCATTTAGAATAGAAACTAATTTTGCTTTGAAATAATTAATATATAAATTTTTATATTATGAGTAATTATGAACAAAAGAATATTATACAATTTTTAAAAATTTTAAAATAAAAAATAAATAGAAAGGAAGATAAAAATGAGTAAGATAAAAGAAAAGGTATATGATTGGAAAAATCGTCTGCAAGATAGACATATGTTAACTTTAGTAATAGCATTAGTTACAATAATAATAGCACTTGGAATATATGCATATAAAAAACAAATAGAATTTAGACAAGCATCAGAAAATGATTATAATATGGCATTTTATGAGTTAGTAGACTATGTTCAAAATGTAGAAACATATTTAGCAAAATCACTAATTTCTAGTACACCTGAACATGGAGCTCAAACTTTAACACATGTATGGAGAGAAGCAAATCTTGCACAAAGTTATCTAGCAAGACTTCCAATAGATAGTAATGAATTGTCAAATACAGCAAAGTTTTTAAATCAAGTTAGTGACTATAGTTATTCATTATCAAGAAAAAATATATATAATGAGTCATTATCACAAGAAGAGTTAAATAATTTAAAAGAGTTACATTCATATGCAGTAGAATTAGAAAATACTCTTAATCAGTTATCAGCTGATATAAATGATGGAAGAATAAGTTTTGGTGAATTAGCAAAAAAAGGAACAAATGCATTTGCTCAACAAGTTAGTAATATATCTAAAGATAGTTTTAGTAATCTGGAAGAGAATTTTCATGAATATGCTGGTTTAATTTATGATGGGGCATTTTCTGAACATATGACAAGCCCAGAAAGAAAGGGATTAACAGGAGAAGATATTGATGAAGATAAAGCAAAAAGTATAGCAGAAGAATTTATAGGAAAAGATAAAATAAAGGAAATAAATTCAAATGGTATATCTGAAAATGCTAATATTGCCTCATATGATTTTGTTGTAAAAACAGATAATAATAATGAAGCTAATTTATGGATTTCAGTTTCTAAAAAAGGCGGACATGTAGTTTTTATGAACTATAATAGGAATGTTGAGGTAGAAACAATAACACAAGAAAAAGCAAATGAATTAGGAAAAGAGTTTTTAAATACAAGAGGAATAAATAATATGAAAGAAACTTATTATATAAAGCAAGAAGGAATTGTAACAATAAATTATGCTTATATGCAAAACGATGTAATAATCTATCCAGATTTAATAAAATTAAAGGTTGCTTTAGATAATGGAGAAATATTAGGAATAGAAACAACAGGATATTTAAATTCACATAATGAAAGAAATTTAGAAGAAGTACAAATTACAAAGGAAAAAGCAAAAGAATCTTTAAATAAAGATTTAGAAATTTTAAGTGAAGGATTAGCAGTAATTCCAACAGAATATCAAACAGAAGTACTGTGCTGGGAATTTAAGGGAAAAGTAGAAGATACAGAATTTTTGGTCTATATTAATGCAAAAACAGGAAGAGAAGAAGATATTTTAGTAATATTAAATACACCAAATGGAACATTAACCATGTAGAGGGAAGAATTGTTTAAATATATTTTTGGGTATTGTATATAATAGTATTAGAGAAACATAACTAATGTTTTTCTAAGGAGGTTTTTTGTATGTCAAGAAATAAAAATTCCACAATATCAGAAAATCTAAGAGAAGAAATAGCAAAAGAGCTAGGTGTATACGAACAAGTAAAACAAGATGGAGGATGGCAAAATGTCTCTTCTAAAAATTGTGGTAATATTGTAAAAAAGGCTATAGAAATAGCTAACAGAAGTGTAGAACAATAAACAAAATGGGCAAAATAATATTTAATTAATACTTTTTTAGCCTATGTTTAATGGTTTGTGAGTCAATTTTTGTAAAATTGTATGTAAAAGTTTATGTAATATGAAAATACTTGTAGTTAATTGTTATTATGTATAAAGGTTTCATATTATATAAAAATGTTCATATAGAATTATCCTATATGAACATTTTTATATTTTTTAATGATTTTTAATTCATATTATGTAGAATAATAATGTTTATCTATTATAAATAGAGCACTTTTTTTGATATTGTTGTTGTAAAACTACAAAACTTAGAATATAATTTAAAAAGTTAAAATGGAGGAAGGATTATGGATAATAAACAAATATTAGTAAAAGATATACTTAATATATGTGATGGTAAGTTAATAATAGGAAATAAAGATGAAGTTTGTAATAATTTTTCAAAAGATACTAGAACTATAAACATAGGAGATGTATATATAGGAATAAAAGGAGAAAATTTTGATGGTAATTTATTTTATTTAGATGCTATTTCTAAAGGTGCAAAAATATGTATTATTCAAGATGTAGACATAGATTTAGAAAAAGTAAAAAAATATAATAATGTAACTATTATAAAAGTACATAATACAATAAAAGCTTTGCAGGAAATTGCAACATATAAAAGAAGCTTATATAATATACCAGTAGTAGCAATTACTGGTAGTGTAGGAAAAACTAGTACAAAAGATATTATTGCAAGAGTATTAGGAGAGAAATTTAATGTATTAAAAACAGAAGGCAATTTAAATAACCACATAGGATTACCACTAACTATCTTAAAATTAAAAGAACATGAAGCTTTAGTAGTGGAAATGGGAATGAATAATTTAGGTGAAATTAGTGTACTTACTAATATAGCAAAACCAAATGTTGCAGTTATTACTAATGTTGGAACATCACATATAGGTAATTTAGGGTCAAGAGATAATATACTAAAGGCTAAACTTGAGATACTTGAAGGTTTAGCAAAGGATGGAATATTAATAATTAATAAAGATAATGACTTATTAAAAAAATGGTATGAAGAAAATAGAGAAAATTATAGAGTTAAAACATATGGAATTAAAGAAAAAAGTGATTTTACAGCTTATGATATTATGTGTAAAGAAGATTGTAGTACATATAAAATAGATATAAATAATAATACATATGATATAGAATTAAGGATTGTAGGAGAACACTTTGTATTAAATAGTTTATGTGCAATTTCTGTTGCAAGTATATTTGAAATACCAATAAATAAAATAATAAGTGGAATACTGAATTTTGAACTTACTAAAAATAGGATGGAGATAAAAAAGAAAAATAATATAACAATAATAAATGATTGTTATAATGCAAATTATGACTCTATGAAAGCAGTACTAGACTTTTTGGGAACAAATAAAAATAATAGAAAAATAGCGGTTTTAGGAGATATGTTAGAACTTGGAGAGTTTTCTGTAGAATTACATAAGAAAGTTGGAATGGAAGTAAGTAAAAATAAAATAGACATATTAATAACAGTTGGTAAAAGTTCTAAAAATATTTCATCTAGTGCTAAAGATTGTGGTATGGATAAGAATAACATATTTGAGTTTAGTAATAATAAAGAAGCCATAAATAAAATAAAAGCTATTATGGAAGAAAATGATATTATTTTAGTAAAAGCCTCAAATGGTATGAAATTTAAAGAAATTGTTGATGGAATCTTAAAAGATTAGATTTTATTACATGGTATACTTTATATAAAAAATTAGTATAGCAATTTACTAGGAGGAAAATATGAGTAAAATGAAAATAGGTGTTATATTTGGTGGTATGTCTACAGAACATGATGTATCTGTTGTATCTGGGACATCAGTAATTCAAAATTTAAATAGAGAAAAATATGATATTTATTCTATATATATTTCAGAAGAAGGAAATTGGTTTAATTATATAAAGCCAATAGAAGAAATAAAAATTTTAAATATAGGAGAAGAACCACAAGAATTAGAAAAAATTAAAAATCCATTAGAATATCTAAAACAAATGGATGTTATATTTCCAGTATTACATGGATTATATGGAGAAGATGGCACAATTCAAGGATTACTTGAATTAATAAAAGTTCCATATGTTGGGTGTAAAGTTCTAGGCTCTTGTAATTGTATGGATAAAATATATACTAAAATAGTATTAGATAAAGCAAAAATAAAACAAGTAAAATATGTATATATAAGAAATAATAAAGAAAATTACATTTATATTGATGAGGAATTTAATGAAAGTACATTATCATTAAATGAAGTTTGTGAGAAAATAAATGAAAAATTAGAGTTTCCAGTATTTGTGAAACCTTCGAATTCTGGTTCATCTGTAGGTGTAAAAAAAGCAAGTAATATAGAAGAATTGAAAGAAGCAATTAAATTTGCTAGTCTATATGATGTTAAAATTTTAGTTGAACAAGGAATAGATGCAAGAGAATTAGAATGTGCAATACTTGGAAATGAAAATGTGCAAGCATCATGTATTGGAGAAATATTACCAGCAGAAGAGTTTTATTCATATGAAGCAAAATATAAAAACGATAACTCAAGAGTAGTAATACCAGCAAGTATAACTAATGAAGAAGAAAAAAAGATAAAACAATTAGCAATAAAGGCATTCAAATCATTAGATGCAAAAGGTCTTTCTAGAGTTGACTTTTTTATAGATAGAAAAACAGGAGAAATTTATTTAAATGAAATAAATACAATGCCAGGTTTTACAGAAATAAGCATGTATCCTAAATTATGGGAAAAGTCTGGTATTAATTATAGCGAATTATTAGATGAATTAATAAATTTGGCTATAAACTAAAAACGTATCTTAAGAACATAAAAAATGTTCAAAAGTTGTGTAAACAATTAGTAGTATTTTAATAAATGAAGGCTTTTAAAATTTGAGTATGTGTACTATTTTTTAGTACACATATTAAGTTTTTTATTAAAACATTTAAAATATATATTAAACATTAGTAAATCGTATATCTTTTATGTAATCAAAGTGGATTTTCCATTGAATAGATAAGAAAAGTATGGTATAATACCCTTACCTTAGCATAAGGAGGATGTCTAAATGATATTTAAGGATTATTATAAAATACTGGGATTAGATACATGTAAAGTTTCTTTAGATGAAATAAAAATAGCATATAGAGAACAAGCAAAAAAGTACCACCCAGATGTAAATATAGGAAATAAAAATGCAGAAGAGAGATTTAAAGATATAAATGAAGCATATAAAGTTTTGTCAGAGGTTTCCTCAAAGAAAAAGTATGATAGAATGTGGAATTCAAATATTGGTAAGAAAAAAGTAAAGTATGAAGAAAGTAAAAGAGAAAAAGGTTCAATATTTAGTGAATTTTTTAATATGTTTTTTGGTATATCAAATTTTGGCGAAAATGATATGGATGATAAATCTAAATGTAAAATTCCTGTAAAAGGAGAAAACATAGAAACACAAATAGATGTATCAATAGAAGAAGCCTTTTATGGTTCAGATAAGAAAATATCACTTAGAACTACTGAGGGGAAAATGAAGACCTTTACTGTAAAAATTCCTTCAGGAATTCGAAATAATGAGAAGATACGTCTACTTGGACAAGGTAAAAATGGAAAAAATGGCGGAAAAAATGGCGATTTATTTATAAAAATTAAAATAGATGATAGTACAAGATATAAATTAAGTGGATACAATATATATACAAATTTACTACTTTCACCATGGGAAGCAGCATTAGGGACAAAAGTTAAAATTAATACTATAGATGAAGAGCTATCTGTATTCATTCCAGAAGGAATTGAAAGTGGAGATTGTGTAACAGTTTCAGGTAAAGGATATAAAGATGGAAAAGGCGGAAGAGGAGATTTTATAATAGAAGCTAAAATAATGGTTCCAAAAAATATGACAGATGAAGAAAAAGAATTATTTAAGAAACTTAATGAAGTTTCTAAATTTAATCCAAGAAAAAAATGTAATTAATAAAATAGAAAAATTACTAAATTAAAACAGTTTCATAAAATCGAAAAAAGTTACTGGTCAATTATATTTCGATATTATTTTAGTATAAAACTTAACTTAAAACCTTTGAAAAATCTTAAATTTAATTCTATAGATAAAACTTTTTTAGTCAGATTAGTAACAAATAAAAAGTTTACATAAGAAAAATGCTTGAAAATATTGACATTCAAAGGAAAAAGATTTATAATAAATTTATTGATGTATGAATGAAAACAAAAGATAAACTATGAGACATAAAAACATTCATAGAAGAGGGGTGTATAATATGGAAAGCTTACATGGTAAGCATTTTAGTATAACAGATCCAAAAGAGGTAAATACAGTTATCTATCAAATAAACAAAACTGAAAAAGAATTCTTGGAAAATTCTCCTAAATTTACAGTAGAAAGACTAGATTACATAGAAGAACTAAGAGGAGAAAATAAAAAGAAGACCTTTTTTGTTGATAATCCTTTGGAAGAAGGAAATCAATTAGTTATACTATCTTTTGCAAAAGAAAAAGTAGTAGTTAATATGGGATTACTAGATGGTGATAAAATTAAAATTAGTAAAAAACCAGTACCAATTAAATTTGATACTTTATATACAGAGAAAGAGTCAGATTATAAAGAATTTAAATATACACCAAATTTAAAAAGACCAATATCAATTATTGATCCAGAAACTGCAGAAGAAATAAAACCAGTATTATATTTTGATAAAGAAACTAATGAAGTCAAAGGTAAATGTAAATTAAAACCTTATAAATCATATTTTGCCTTTGAAATAAGAGAAGATAAGAAGAATTAAAAGGAGAGAGTTAAATTATGGCAGATAAATCTTCATTAAATACAAAGGATTCTACAAAGCAGGATAAAAAAAATAGATATGTAGTAGAGTTTGGAATTTTTCAACAATTCGAAAAATATAATGAAAAATTAGGAACTAATATTAATGTTATGAATTTACCACCAGAAAATTCTAAAGAATATAAAGGCTTAATTTCTGCAATTGAAGAACAGTGTATAGAAATTAAGGCAATTGATTACAAGAAAGTAATTGGAAAAGATGGTAAGCTATTAGCAAGGGTAGATTCAAAAACTGGAAAGGTTTTAACAGGAAAAGTTCCAACAAAATCAAAAAAGAAGAAAGATGTAGAACAAGAAATGTAATTAACTTTAACTAAAGAGAAGGTGAGTTTTTATGGGCTATAAAATGAATAAAGTAGGTAAAAACTTTAGAAAAAATTTGATAATATTTATAATAGTATGGTGTATATTAACCATACTATTTGTTGCGCCTATATCAATTGCAATAAAGCAAGCGACTGCAAATGGTGTATTCAAAATGCCTATTTTTATAGAGAATGTTGTTCCTGCAATATCAAGTTTTAATGCTATTTTTAAAGTGCTTTCAGAAGAATACATTGGAACATTTTTCAATACAAGCTTATTTTTTACTGCTGGTTTTGCTATAGTAGTTGTAATAGGTCTTGTTAAATCTGCACCTAAAAATGAATATTCAGATATAGAACATGGTTCAAGTGATTGGAGTGAAAATGGAGAGCAATATAGAATTTTAAATAAGAATAAAGGTATTATATTAGCTCAAAAAAATTACTTACCAGTTGATAAAAGAGGAAACGTTAATGTTCTAGTTGTAGGACGGTTCAGGTTCTGGTAAATCAGCATCATATTCAATACCAAATGCTTTTCAAATGTTAGGTTCATATGTTTTTACAGATCCAAAAGGAGAATTGTATGATAAAACAGCAGGTTTTTTAAAGAAAAATGGATATGATATAAAAGTATTAAATTTAGTAAATCCAGAAAATAGTGATGGATATAACCCTTTAGCACATATTAATAATGAAATAGATGTAGATGTGATAGCAAATACAATAATAAGAGGTCAAAAATCTGAAGGTGGAGGAAATTCAGACCCATATTGGGATAATATGTCTGAAATGCTATTAAAGGCATTGATATACTATTTAATAAGTAGAGGGGTAAGAGAAGAAGAAAACTTAGTAAGTTGTGCTGAAATGGTTAGGGCTGCAAATACTAGTGGTGGAAGTAATATGTTAACAGAATTAATGAATGATTTGCCAGCAGATCATCCAGCAAGAATAAATTACAAATCTATAGAAGTTGTTGCAGCATCAGAGAAAACTTTTAGTAATGTTTTAAGTTCACTTCAATCAAAACTTGGTAAATTTGACTCAAAGGAAATTTCGGAAGTTACTTCAACAGATACAATAAATTTTGAGGATATAGGAAGCAAAAAAACAGCAGTATATGTTATTTCATCAGATACACATACAGCATATGACTTTTTACTTACAATATTTTTTGCACAAATGATACAACAATTATATGACCATGCAGATAAAAATGGGGGAAGATTAAAAATTCCAGTTTTCTTTATACTAGATGAGTTTGCTAATATAGGTAAGATACCAGATTTCGATAAAAAAATATCAACATCAAGAAGTAGAGGAATATCATTTAGTGTAATATTACAAAACCTAGACCAATTAGAAGCAGTATATGAAAAGTCTCATGAAACTATTATGGGTAACTGTGATACTCATGTATTTTTAGGAAGTAATTCATTTAAAACAGTAGAGTATTTTTCAAAAGCATTAGGTGAAAAAACTATTACCAGAGATAGTAAATCAGTAAATAGAGATAAAAATGATAAAAAGCAAGGTTATAGTACATCTGACCAGGTAATGGGAAGAGCATTAATGACACCAGATGAATTAAGAAGAATGGACAATGATTTATGTATTATTTTTGAAAAGGGAATAAAACCTGTTAAAGCGAATAAATTTTATTATTTTAAACATAAAACTATGGCATCAGCTTTAAAAAGAAATGAAATAAGCCATAATGACATTGGGGAATTAGATAGAGGAGTATGGAGAAAGTTCAATCCGTATAATCCTTGGACAGAAGATAAATCAGAAAAAGAAGCTGAAAATTTCTATCAAAAAGAACATGAAAAACCTTGGTCTAGCGATCTTTATATTACGGGTAAACAATTTGATTACCAATCTGTGCAAGAATGGTCGCTCGCATCTGTATCTGCCATTATTAATAAAATATCCGCTGCGGTTATTGGCACCGTTGATGGAAAAGTAGAAAATCTGCCAGCAGGAACTGATTCAGGAGATAAAGCACAGGATATTAATAAAAAGTACGACATGAACAAGGATAAGCGATTATTAATTGCGACTAACTGCTTTAACCTGCTGGCCGGTATCGTTGGATCGTTCGGCAATGCCACCTCGATTACCGTGAAACACGGTACTAAGTCAGATCCTATTGGTGGTGGGCTACGAATTTTCGGCTCCGTCGGAACCCAAACCTTCCAGCGTTCCTCTTTCTTCAATAACGAGAAAATCGCAACCTACCAGTTTGCTTATATTGTGAGATTCTCCGTTGAAGAGTTTGAACTGCAGGCGA
>ENA-ORMR01002478-ORMR01002478.1-human-gut-metagenome-genome-assembly--contig:-NODE-2478-length-11416-cov-2.201831_pt1 | contig 11416 bp, 9 predicted proteins | sample MGYA00242107_ERZ509003 | MGnify/ENA primary metagenome ERZ509003 (study PRJEB26280, sample SAMEA2338699) | human gut metagenome | biome: human gut; feature: human-associated habitat; material: faeces... | reverse complement strand
CCAACGACCTATTGCTTAGGAGGCAATCGCTCTATCCTACTGAGCTACGAGGACAAAAAAGATATATAATTATATCCATCTAGGTATATATAAGTTTCTAGTATACCCATCAAGATATTTATTATATAACATAATTATTGAATTTACTATATAAAGTAATATATCTTTTTCACCCTTAGGTGCCTTAAGCACCTTTAAATGATTATTTAAATTATTTCTAAACTCTCTATCATCAAAATATTTATTAACTGCATTATTAAGCGCAACAGCTCTTTTTAATGCATTCTTTTCTTTTTCATCAATATTCTCACCAAGAATTGTACCACATGGAAATATTTTTCACTTTTTTTGAAATATTCTTCCATTTTATTGCTTATCTCTTCTTGTTTTATGAAATATTTTTCGTTTTTCATATAGTTTATGCCGTTTTCATATTCTCCGCCGCCGTAAAGCGCAAATTTTCCGCCGAGTGAATCAAGCATATATTTTTTTGTCGGCACGGGAAGCAGTGCAAAATCGCACAATTCAAGGCTTTTAACTCTGTTATAGCCGCACTTTTCAAGGTAATCGGCGGCAAATAAGAGCCTTTCGTTTTCCTCGCTCCAAATCCAAAAATCGCCTAACTTCATATAATCACCCCGTTCATTTTTATCATATGCTCAAAATATTTTGTTGCCATCAAATTTTAATGTTTATTTTTGCGGTAAAAGGTTGTATAATATTATAAATTATAATTCCAACGGAGGCATTCGGCTTTGAAGCATATTGATGATATATTAAAAGAAGTTAAAAAGGTGCATTTTATAGGTATCGGCGGCGCAGGTATGTGCCCGCTTGCGGAAATCTTGATTTCGCTCGGATATGAAGTTACGGGTTCGGACAATAACGACACGGAAACCTTCAGGCGCGTTGAAAACGAGGGTGCCAAGGTTTTTCTCGGCCAAAAAAAAGAAAACATTTCGCCGGACACACAGCTTGTTATTTACACAAACGCAATTTTAAAAGGCAACGAGGAGCTTGAATTTGCAAAGGCCAACTACCCCACCTTTGAAAGAGCGGAGCTTTTAGGGGCAATCAGCAGAATTTACTCAAATTGCATCGGCGTTTGCGGCACTCACGGCAAAACAACAACATCTTCCATGATTACACAGGCACTTTTGGAATCCGACCTTGATCCCAGCGCCGTTATAGGCGGAAAGCTGCCGATCATAAACGCTTATGGCAGAGTGGGCAAAACGCAAAACTTTGTTTGCGAATCCTGCGAATTTAACAACACATTTTTGCACATGAACGCCGACATGGCCGTTGTGCTTAACATTGACGAGGATCACCTTGATTTCTTCGGTAATCTTGAAAACATAAAAAAATCTTTCCGCAAATTCTGCGAAAAGACTACAAAAACGATTATTTATAACGGCGACGACGCCAACACGGTTGATATGCTTAAAGGCATTGATGGCAAAGAGCTTATTTCCTTCGGTAAAAATCCCGAAAATGAATGGACGGCGCGCAATATAAATGTGCCGGGCGGCTTTCATATCGAATACGATGTTTACCACGGCGACGAATTTATCACGCACATTTATCTTCACATTCCGGGCGAGCACAATGTGCTTAATTCCCTCGCAGCTTTTATCGCCTGCATTAAGAGCGGCGCAGATGTTGAAAAAGCGGCGCACGGATTATCCGATTTCACCGGCGCAGGGCGCAGATTTGAGCTTAAAGGCACATACTGCGGCGTTACCGTGGCAGACGATTATGCACATCACCCGAGGGAAATTGAGGTTACGCTTGAAGCGGCAATGAAAATGGGATACAAACGCGTTTGGGCGGTTCACCAGCCCTTCACCTATTCAAGAACCTCACGCTTGCTTGACGATTTTGCCCGTGTGCTTCAAATTGCGGATAAATGCGTTGTTTCCGAAATTATGGGCAGCCGTGAGGTTAACACAATCGGAATTAAAGCAACGGATCTTTCATCTAAAATTCCGGGTTGCATTCAAATCGACAAGCTTAAGGATATTGCCGATTACCTTGCCGAGAATTGCAAGGAAGGAGATCTTGTTATAACACTCGGTTGCGGAGACGTTTACAAGGTTTCAAGAATGCTTGTTGAAAAATTAAAGAAAAAAGAAGCAACAACCGAATAAAAAATTAAAAGAACCGCAGACGAACTGCGGTTCTTTTTTTATGCAAATCAGCAAATATCTTCTTTTAAAGCCTCTATTATTGAATCTTTTTTCAACTTAGAAACGGCAAGTAACATACCGGTGCCGACCAAAACAAAAACAACAGCAACCACCGCCAGATAAAGAGGCACATTAACGGTGAACGGAATTTGATCGGAACCGAGCAGCACGTTCATCAAAAAAGAGAGTAAAATGCTGACGGGTATTGAAATAACAAGAGCCTTAATGCCGTAAAGCAAGCTTTCAAGGCAAATCATTTTATTGAAGCCCTTGGGTGTTATACCGACTGATTTAAACATTGCAAATTCTCTGCGGCGCAAATCAATGCCGGTTGTGACTGTGTTAAGAATATTTACAAACGAAATAAGAATCATCAGCGCAATAAAGCCATAGCAAAATACTTGAATAATAAACAATGTGGTGCTCATGGCTTGAAAAGTTTTAACAACATCCTGAACCGCAAAGCTGCAGTTAGATAAATTATTTATTAGCACATAATCATCAATCGATTTATTCACGGCATCGGTAACCTCGGCATGATTTTCAGTTTTTATTGCGATTGAATACGAAGCCGAAGTTTTATCGGTAAAGCCTGCCAAAACGGCTTTTTTATATGCACTTATAGGAGCAAATGCACTTGCATTATTTTTAGGATTCAAGCCGCAAATATCATTACTTGAATAATCAATAAGAGCAGATACTGTGTTTTTACAGATCTTTTCCTGATCATAATTGCTGAAAATCTGCTTGCCTATAATGTTTTGAGAAAAAACATTGTTTTCGCCTTTTTTATGCGAAATATTATCCATAAGAAGGCAATTGATTTCACCCGAATTTGAAACTTCATAGTAGCTTGCGGGATCAATGCCATTTTCTTTGCAAAGCTCATTGAACTTATCATCACTTATGTAATTCACATAAATTGTACCGCTCTTCCAAAAATCAGAATATTTTTCGGAAACATTGTTTTGCGATGCAATATCTTCATTCGCGTTGCCTTTTTTACCGAATTGATAAACATTGTTAAAAATGTAATAAGCATCATCAACGCCGTTCATGCTTTTTGCATCGTTCAAAAAGTAATCGCACATATCAAAATATTGTTTATCCTGTTCGCCCTTGAAAAGGCAATAAATATCAACCTGATACGGAATATCGCTTGCCATAGTGTTGTTGGCCTGCAAAAACAACGAGCAAAAATAATTGCAAGTCAAAAACAAAACAACACTCAAAGCAATTGAACTTATAACAACTCTTGATTTTTTACCGTTTCGTTTTAAATTTTTATCGGCTATTTCACCTTCACAACCGAAAATAAGGCGAATCAGCTTGGATGATTTAAGTTTTCTGCCTTTAATTTTGATATCGGTTGACTGTTTTAAAGCGGAAATAGGAGTTATGGCAGAGGCTTTTTTTGCCGGAACGATTGCCGAAATAAATATTGTGAGTGCGCTGAGAATAACAACACCGACTATTACCGGCCACGGAATACTTGTTTTAAAAGAAACATTGCTATTATCTGCAACAAGACCGCTTGACAAAATCTTATTTCCGACTGCATTTAACGTTATCGTTATTCCGAGTATGCCGGCACCGACGCCGACGGGTATGCCGATCAAACCGAGTATGAATCCCTCAAAATAAACGGATGATCTTTTCTGCTGCTTGGTGGCGCCCACCGAGGCAAGCATTCCCAAATACCTTGTGCGCTCTTGCAAAGAAATTCCAAACGCATTATAGATTAGCATAAATCCGGCAATCATTATAATAACAAGCACAACACTCGCCATAGGAATTATTGTTTCAACGATTGCTCCCTTTGGGGAAAAAGAAAGATTTGCATTCATTACATCGTCGTTTACATTATAATCTTGAACACCGGCAGAATTCATAATGCTTTTAACTTCTTTTCTTGAATTCATATTAAGTGTTTTAAGCTCAATATATGCCGTTGCATTTTTCAATTCCTGCGATGTTGCGTGCCTTAAAATCGGATAATCTTGCGTTGGCTTGTTATTTTTAATTATGCCAACAATTTTATATTCTTTAATATCCGAAGGAGTGAATTCTTCACCTGCAATATATCCTAGAGACGAAACAGGCTCCCCGCCAATGGTGCGAACACCGACCGGAATACTGACCGAACTGCCGATTGACCAATCAAGATTATTTTTAGAAATGAATTCGCCGGAAACCATAATTTCATCATCGGTCTGAGGAATTGAGCCTTCATATTCACCGGTCAACATTTGAGAAAGGCAGTTTTTATCTGCCGCAAACATTGTGCCCGTTGATGAGCGATCCGACAGACCGTAATCTATCTTAAATCCGGATTCCTTAGGATCTACGGCACCCTCAAGTCCCACCCTTTTAACCTTGTTGTTTGTTTTAAGCTTTATTGCCTGATCACTGCTCACCTCACAGCTTGCATCCCAGTTTCCGCCGTTATATATTGCAGCATCGCCGAAATATTTAAACAGCGAGCTGACGGAAACGAAAACAGCGGTTATCATTGCAACAGAGATTACTATGCCGAGAATGGTTGTTACCGTTCTGCGAACATTTGCTTTCAAATGAGCGGTTGTGAGTTTTTGAACTATGTTCATAATCTCACCTCATCCCTAACGATTTTGCCATCCTCAATCGCTATAACTCTGTCTGCAGAAAGGGCAATTCGTTCATCATGTGTTATTATAATAACAGTTTGATTGCTTTGCTTATTGAAGCGGCGAAGCAAAGAGATAATTTCACGGCTGTTTTCACTGTCCAAATTACCGGTAGGCTCATCTGCAAGCAAAAGTGCCGGATTATTGATAAGGGCTCTGCCGATTGAAACCCTCTGTTGCTGGCCGCCCGAAAGCTGATTCGGCAAATGCTGCAATCTTTGCTCAAGGCCAAGCTGATTAACAAGATTGCCGACTGTTTTTGCATCCGGCTTTTTGCCGTCAAGAAGCAAAGGCAGAGTTAAATTTTCCTCAACTGTTAAGATGGGAATCAGGTTATAAAACTGATAAACAAGGCCGATTTGGCGGCGGCGGAATATTGCAAGAGCGGTTTCATTAAGCTGAGAAATATCTGTTTTATCAATAATTACATTTCCCGATGTAGGCACATCAACACCGCCGAGTATATGCAGCAGGGTTGATTTACCTGAGCCCGATGGGCCGACTATTGCAATAAACTCCCCTTTTTCAACAGAAAAAGAAACATTATCAAGAGCTTTTACCATGGTGTCGCCTTTACCGTAAGTTTTGCATAAATTTTTTACTTCAAGAATTTTCATATCGTTTTCTCCTTTCGACAATCACATAATACAATATCAAACTTACGGCTCGGTGACTTTTATATAAGAATTCTGTCACAGTTAAACAATTGTTTTATAAAATCTTATTTCAAAAGTGCTTCCTTTTCCGAGCTGTGATTCAACAATAACATCGGCACTTTCACGCAAAAGAACAGCCTTTGAAAGCGCAAGACCGATGCCCACGCTGTTTTCATCCGAATCATTGCAATGATAAAACCTTTCAAAAATATGAGGCAAATCTTTTTCTGATATACCGCAACCCGTATCTCTGATAACAATACGCTTATAAAGCAGATTTTCATCTGCCGATATTTCAAGCCTGCCTCCGCTTTCTGTGTGCTCTATACAGTTCTTTACAATATTCTGCACAGCCTCAACAGTCCAATTCTCATCTCCGCTAAAAATAAAATCATCAGCGTTTTTTATTATTTCAATTCCTTTTAAATCCGCCGTAATTAAGAAGGGTTGAATGCTTGATTCGATAATTTCAGATGCTTTTAAAGGTTTAATATTAAATTCAACAGTGCCGGCATCAAGCTTACTTAATTTCAGCAAAGTTAATATCAACCACTGCATTTTATCAATCTGGTTTTGCACAACCTTAATAAATTCTGCGCGCTTTTCGACATCCTTTTCATCCTTTATCAATTCCGTCATAATAACTATTGAAGTTAACGGAGTTTTTAATTGATGGGAAATATCCGCAAGCGAATCTGAAAGATAATTTTTATCCTTGTTTAACTGTTCGTTGGATGAGCGAAGCAAAACTATAACCTTATAAAGGTTGTTTTTTAAAATAGAAAGTTCACCCTCGGCATTGTCGTTTATATCAAGATCATAATTGCCTGCACAAACCGAGGAAAGATATGTATTCAATTCACTAAGCTGCTTATATCTTTTATGCGTGAAATACCAAAAAACAAAAGTCAGCACAATGTCCGATGCAAGGCATACAAATGCGCAGAAAATATTTATAAACAAGCAAATAACAAAGGCTAACACCGTTATTACGGCAGACAACAAAACAGCAGTATTAAATTCTTTATTTTTCATCGTCAATTATGTATCCGAGGCCGCGCACGGTTTTGATTATCTGCGGCTTAGCCGGATCCTCCTCAATTTTATCACGCAGGCGTTTTATATACACCGTAAGCGTATTATCGTTAACAAAATCGCCTGCAACATCCCAAATATCTTCCAAAAGGCGTTGCCTTGAAAGCACCTTTCCCCTATTGTTTATAAAAATCAACAGCAATTTGTATTCCATAGCGGTTAAAATGATCTCGGCGCCGTTTTTATATATCTTTGCTTCATTGGTATTTACCTTAATTGAGCCAACGCTTACGATCCCGTCCGGCGAATCTTTACTGTATCTGCGCAAAACACTTTTAATTCTTGCCAAAAGCTCTTTTACCCTAAACGGTTTTGATATATAATCATCGGCGCCCAGTTCAAGGCCCATAACAACATTAACCTCGTCATCATATGCCGTTAAAAAAATTACGGGAAAATCACCTGATTTTTTAATTTCACGGCATACATCATAACCGCTTCCGTCCGGCAAGGTTAAATCAAGAATATAAAGCGAAAATGTTTCTTTATTTAAAATCTCATAAGCTGATTTAACGTTTTTTGCAACAGTAACATCATATCCTTCATTTTTAAGAGAATAGGACAAACCCATTCCTATTGCCGCATCATCCTCAAGAACAAAAAGTTTCATAACATCACCTCTGATACATTGTAACATAATAAGACTTTGATCTGCATTACAAAATTGTAATATTAGCCCCCGCGGCGATGTTTTTTTAATATTTTTTTACCGAAAAGCTTCATGATCGCTTTTTTGCGTGAAGCCGCTCGGCGTGCTGCACAATACGACGCGGCAAGTGAAAGCGCGCACACAGCGGCGAGAAGCGTTTTGTTTGAAGTAAGCATAAAAATCTCGTAAACGGACGGCGCAAAAGCATAAACCGCCGAAAAGCTCATAAACGAACACACAATAGCCTGCGCGCCCAAAAGCAAAAGCAAAAAGAAATATCCCGCAGGCGAAACAAAAAGCAAGAAAACAAGCGCAGGGCAAATATTACCCGTCAGCAGGCAAGCGGCACAAATCGTAAATTTAATTATTTTATCACACTTAACATTCAGCAGCGAGCCGCAGGCGGCAAATACGGAAAGAGCACGCACGGCAAGCAATGTGCCCGCGTCTGATGAAATGCTTTTTTGCGCCAATTCGCACAATCCGACCGCTGTTTCACCCGTAATTATCCGCATGCCGCCAACCGAGGAATAAAGCGGAAGCCTTGCAAAATCAAGCATACCGAAAGTGTCAAACACAGCGCCGAGAAAAGCAAACGATATCGGATTTTTAACTGCAAACGAAGCAACAGGGACGCTGATATCGTGAATAAAAATTAAATATGCCACGGCAAAAGCAACAAGGCACACAAAGATTATAATTTTATGTTTGTTATTCAGCGGCGATTTAAAAAGCATAAAAGCGGCAAGGGCACAGACTGCAAGAAAGAAAAAAGCATCTGCATATTTAAAGCCTGCGAGCAGCAGCACATAATGCAAAACCGCAGCGGCACAAAGTGCAAAAAGCGGCATATACGCGGCAAAGCCTTTTTTATTTAAATCGAAAAACTTTTTCATATTATTATAATCGCCGAAAACTGCAAAAAATAAACCGCAAAGTATATTACTCTGCGGTTAAATTCAAATTTTGATTTTAGGATTGCCGATAATTTTTACCATTTTTTATTTTCATAATCGGCGCAATTTTTATTTATAAATGCGGCACGGTATTCAACATAACATCCGCATTTAACACACATGCCGTCCGTTAAAAAATCACATCCGCGGCAAAGCGAAAGCCGCCGTATATATTCGGATTTATCAACCTTTTCGGCAGAATCGACAAGACTTAAAAGATCGCCTATTTGAGAATATGATTTATCTTTGCCCGCTTCAAGCAGCAGACATTTTTTACATTCTCTCATTTTCAACGGTAAATTTTGCAACACTGCACGGCGGCAGCTTTGCGATAAAGCCATCCTCGGTTTGCTCAAAATCGCCAAACACTTCGGTTTTTACGGTTTCCTTATGCGTGAAATCGTTATATGCTTTCATATCGCCGCAAATAATTTCCGCCTTAACGGATTTGATTTTCGAATCGGCGATTTGGCATTTAAACTCGGCTGTTTCATCAGAGCTGATATTTGCAACCGTGGCGCATATCACGCCGTTTTCATCAACGGACGCGGATTCCACAAGCTGAGGCGCTTTGCCGGCTTCCGACTCCATAACAGGAGTTGTAATATATGAGCCGAGCAAGGTACTGTTTTGATGCTGCTTAAACATTTTGAAAACATAATAAGTCGGAGTCAAAAGCATATCCTCGCCGTCCGTAAGCACAACGGATTGAAGCACATTTGCCGTTTGCGCTATATTTGCCATTTTAACTCTGTCTGAATGCTTATTGAAAATATTTAAGGTGAGCGCGGCAACGATTGCGTCGCGCATTGTGTTTTGCTGATACAAAAATCCCGGATTGGTTCCCGGCTCAACATCATACCAAGTGCCCCATTCGTCAACGATAAGGTCAACCTTATGAGCGGGATCGTGCCTGTTCATAATTTCGGTGTGGCGCGTAATCAGTTCATCCATCTTATAAGCCTTAATCACCGTGGCATTATAATCATTCTGAGTAAAATAAGTGGCAGAGCCTTTATTGTTCCAATTGCCAGTGGGAATAGTGTAATAATGGAGCGATAATCCGTCTGCCTTGCGCCATGCGTTTTGCATAACCTTATCCGTCCACTCGTAATCATCCACATTCGGGCCGCAGGCAACGCGATAGATTTTATTATTTAAATCATAGTCGCGAACATATGTATTGTATCTTCTGAAAAGCGAGGCATAGTATTCCGGCTGCATAGTGCCGCCGCAGCCCCAGCTTTCGTTGCCGACACCGAAATATTTAAGCTTCCAGGGCTCTTCCCTGCCGTTTTCGCGGCGCAGATCTGCCATAGGCGATTGGCCGCCAAAAGTCATATATTCAACCCACTCATTCATTTCACGAACAGTGCCGGAGCCGACATTGCCGTTGATATACGAATCGCATCCGAGCTGACGGCAAAGCTCAAAATATTCATGCGTGCCGAAAGAATTATCTTCTATAACGCCGCCCCAGTGGGTGTTTACCATCTTTTTACGCTTAGCTTTATCGCCGATACCGTCCTGCCAATGATATTCATCCGCAAAGCAGCCGCCCGGCCAACGCAAAACGGGAATACCCATTTTTTTAAGCGCATTCACAACATCACAGCGCATGCCCTTAACATTCGGAATTTTTGAATTTTCGCCAACATATATTCCCTCATAAATGCACCTGCCGAGATGCTCGGAAAAATGGCCGTAAATATCTTTATTTATTTTGCTGATTTTTTGATTGGGATTTATTAAATACTTTTCCATAAGCACTCCTTAAATAGTATATTATAAAACTATCATAGCTTTATGGGCTTGTCAACACATTAAATTGACATACGGAAAAAATTATTTTAAAATATATATCGGGTGATGAATATGTTTGAAAAAAGAATAAAAAAGGCATGCGCCATGCTGAATGAACTCGGCGCGGACGCACTTTTGCTGCTCAACGAAAGCAATATGCATTATTTTTGCGGATTTTCGCCGAGCGAGGGTGCGATTTTGATTTTTAAAAACGGCGAAGCTGCACAGACCGCTGTCGGTTACAGAAAGAAGGACGAAATCGAAGAACTTCTGAAATAGGACAGGACTATAAAGACAAGAATAAACACAAGCAGGAAAGGATGGAAAGTTATGAGGATTTTGATAGCGGAAGACCAAGCAAAAGAAACAGGGCTTCGGGTTTACGAAATAACTTCAAAATTCACAGACACCGTTAAGGAATTATGCTCAAAAGCGGGCGTTAAAGCGATTGCATTTGAAGATGAAACAATCACGCTTAAATCATACGGTGCATACAAAGCCGCAACGGGCTGTGATTTTATCGAAATCGGCAACAGGCTCATGAAAATAAGAAATGTTAAGGATGAAAAAGAACTTGAATACATGGTAAATGCCAACGCGATTGCCGAAAAAAGCCTTGAAGAGCTTCAAAACCACATCAAGCCCGGCAAGACGGAAAAGGAATTGCAGGCATTTTTTGATTATTTAATGCTTCAAAACGGCTCCGACGGCGTTTCGTTTGACACGATTTTACTTACTGGTGCGCACACTTCCCTTCCGCACGGCGTTGCGAGCGACAAAATTATTCAAAAAGGCGATTTTGTGCTGATTGATTTCGGGGCTACATATATGGGCTATCATTCCGATATGACGCGCACATTCGCAGTAGGCACCGCAACGGAGGAAATGAAAGAGGCATACGAGCTTGTGCTGCGTGCTCAGCTTGCGGGAATCAAAGCACTTGCACCCGGCGAAAAATGCGCTAATGTTTACAAAGCGGCATACAATGTGCTTGAAGAAAAGCAAATGGGCAAATATTTCAGACATTCACTCGGGCACGGCGTTGGTTTGGACATTCACGAGGGCTACAATGCCTCGCCGAGGAGCACCGATGTTTTTGAAGCCGGTAATGTAACATCAATCGAGCCCGGCATTTATCTGCCCAATAAATTCGGAATAAGAATTGAAGATGTTTGCGTGGTTACCGAAAACGGAAATAAAGACATTTCCGAATTTCCGAAAGAATTTACCGTGCTTTAATCACAAAACATTTTAAAAGAAAAAACTCGGATAAATATATAGAAGCCGCCGCGGAGCGTTTACTCCACGGCGGCCTTTTGCATTACAATGAATATTAAATTATCTTACGGTTTTGATATATTTATATCCCGCGCTCTCAACGGCTGCCTTTATTTTATCATCC
>ENA-ORMR01002477-ORMR01002477.1-human-gut-metagenome-genome-assembly--contig:-NODE-2477-length-11423-cov-2.715693_pt1 | contig 11423 bp, 10 predicted proteins | sample MGYA00242107_ERZ509003 | MGnify/ENA primary metagenome ERZ509003 (study PRJEB26280, sample SAMEA2338699) | human gut metagenome | biome: human gut; feature: human-associated habitat; material: faeces... | reverse complement strand
ATAAGCTTTTCCGTTTTTTTTATTGAAACTGAAGGTATAGGGCTTGATATTTTTGTTAGCAAATTCTCTCGGAAACCTAAGACGCCGGTGCTCGTTCAAGCGCCTTTGGATGGTGTTGTTATTGCTCATAAACGTGCACGTGAAAAGGACAATGTAATTGCGAATGCTGTGGTTATGCTTGGGGTTGACGGTAGAAGATATGCCTTTGACCACCTTGCGCGTCCAACGGATTATAAGGATTCTGTAGCTCTTCCTACAGTTGGCAAAATTCTAAAGGCGGGAGATCCAATAGGTTATGTGGGTAGTACGGGTGAAACTTCTATGTGGCATCTTCATTTTTCTGTTATGACGGATGAGATGCTTGAAAAACAGATGAAAGATAAATTTTGGCTGGATTTGGTGGCACGTACTCAATATGCAACGTTAAAGGGGCAGGTTGACCCGTTGAATTTTGAGGATGCAGGTCCAATTGCGAAACTAATCAATCAATATCGCCGTTAGCTTTCAGTTAACAGATGAAATTTGTCGCTTGGCAGACGGAACAAATCAGGGTCTATGCAATCATTCTTAAAGCCTAGATGTCTATAAAAACTTCTGCCGCTTTGCAGCGCTTCAAGTTGTATTGAGTCTAGTGATTCGTCATGGATTTTTATGATATTTCGTAAAATTGCTTTACCAACCCCCTTTATTTTATCGGAGACTTTAAACTGAAAGCCTAAAAACGATATTAGTTTTTTGTCAGGTTTACGGATTTTATTATTTTCTGATTTTGTTTCTAAATGATTTATGAAGAAAATATTTCCGTCACGCCAGTCGCAAGTATATGTACCATCGCAGAGTCCTATAATTTGATTAGGATTTAGGTCTTTATGCCCCATTCGCTGACGGGTTAGGGCAAAGGCTCTGCAGCTTCCGTCAGTAAGACAGCGTAAATTCGTTAAAATTTCTGCGCCCAGTGCACTGTAAGGATCTTGAGCAACATAGGTTTTTATACTCGGTATGTCGTATTTTTGTTCCAGCTCGACAAAATCCACATCTATCTTTTTATAAAAAGGAATGAATGGAAGTTTTTCTTTTATTTTTGTTGTTGAAATATATTTTGCACCAAAGTTTTGTGTTGGTAAAGAGTTTCTTATTTCCATAATGGCTTAAAACGCGTAAATGGAAATTTTTGCGGGTAGATTAGAGCAATATTTGGGTTCCGACCATGAAACGGTGGGAGTCTTCTCTTCCCTGGTTTTGGCAGAAGATGTAGTTGAGAATAAGTTTCAAACCTTGTCCTTTGATAAAGTAGTTTATGCCGGCGGTGTATTCTCGTCTCATATTGTGACCTACGTTTCTGTCCGGATCAAATTGGTCATATCTGGCTAATATTTGCAATTTTGGGGTGATTTTATAACCTATGGTTGAATAAAAGCCTGAAGTTTGTTTATTTGTATAGCCGGCAACCCCGTTGGAACCGTCTGCCTGAGCCCATTCAAAGTTGGCGAAAAATCTTTTGTATTCGTAACCTGCATAAGCGCCTGCAACAAAGAACTCTCCGCTGCCGTATTGACCGCCGTTAATGCCGCCGCCAAGTTTAAGATTTCCGTATTTGCCGTTTGTTTTGCCAAGCGGTTTAAGGTTTACCCAGCCTGTAAATTCTACGCCCGGGAAGAATTTTTTAAAATATGTGTCAGAACTGTAGCCGCCAAAATCGTAATCGACTAAATCGTAATTACCCTGAACTCTGATACCGAATTTACGAACTGTACCGTAGGTTCTGGAAATCTGTGAACGATTGACAAACGGGAGGGTATAAGGGCTTTGACCGCCTTCAACACCTATAGGGGGACGGGAGTTCCCGAACATTACGCGGTGGTGCGGGATTCTGTTTGTGGCTATGTATAAATCGGCAGGTAAATTTTGCCAAAATGTTCTGTTATGAACAGGGTTAAAGTTGAACATAAGGCGAAAGTCTTCTTTCCCGCCTCGAAATTTACCGTCTATACCAACATTCAGGTGACCTTCCGAATAGTCTACTGTTGTTGGGGCATTATGTCCCATTGAAAGCCCGACTTGCGGCAGAATTGAACCCCATAGGTGAAGGCTTTCAATAGGACCCTTTTGGGTGTGCACAGTCAATTTGTCTGCAAGCAGGTGATATGGAATATCAGTTCTTTCAACTTCACCTTCCAGAATTTCGTGAACCTTTTCTTTAAACGTTTTTTCGTGGGGGATTTCGATATCCTGTATTTTAGGGGTTTCCTGAACTTTCTCTACTTCTGATTCAAGTATGATGTCTTTTAATTCGATTGGCGCAATGTCTTCTATTGCGTGTACGGGTATAAATGATAATAACGTTAGTGTAAATATTAAAAAAATCTTTTTCACGGCTAGTCACAACCTTTAAAATTGATTTCGCCCCTTGGTACGGGGCGAAATTCTACTTATAATTATATTACTTGCAACCTAAATAATCAAGTATTCCGTTGATAATTGTCAGCGGGTGTGCCGGGCAGCCCGGAATATACAAATCTACCGGGTGACGTTGGAAAAATTCACGGTCGATTTCGTCAGAGTCTTGGAATACACCGCCGGAAATCGCGCAGGCGCCGACAGCGATTACAATTCTTGGTTCAGGCGTTGAAAGGAATGTATCTTCCAATGCTTTTGCCATATTTTTTGTCACAGGACCTGTGATTACAACGCCGTCTGCGTGGCGTGGAGAGGCTACAAAGTCAATACCGTATCTTCCGATATCAAAGTTTGCGTTTGAGCAGGCGTTGAGTTCCATTTCGCAGGAATTGCAGCCGCCGGCTGAAACTTGACGCAATTTCAATGATTGTCCAAAGACTTTGACTATTTCTTCTTTTGCAGCAATCGGATTGATTTCGCCGTTAACGATTAAATCTTCGCGTTTTGTTGCGCTGTATTTGTGGTTGCGGGTAAATGAAATTGCTCCGTTTGATACGCGGGCGCATTCGCCGCAGAAAATACATTTGCCAAGGTCGATTTTCTTGTCGTCTGTTATAGCACAAGTCGGACAAACCTTTTGGCATTCTTTGAGGTTCGTTAGTTTTTCCTCGTCGATTACAGGAATTCCGCGGAATTTAGGTTTAATTTCGCGACCTCTTATGTCTTTTATTATCTGATTTTTTTGTAATTTTACTGTTTTTAATGTCTTAAACATGATGTTTTCCTTTATTATAAATCAAATCCACAGTATGAGAGGTCAAAGCTCTTGTTGCAGACCGGGAAGTCGGAAATTTGGTTGTTTCTGACTGCCAGTGCCAAGCCAAACCAGTTGTGGAATGACGGGTCTTTGATTTTGTATTGTTCGATTGCGCCGGCTTTATCGGTGATAATTGCGTGGCAAATTTCACCTCTCCAGCCTTCCGTAAACGTCAAACACATACTGTCTTTTGCATAAGCTGTTTTGATTGCCGGTGTTTCAAGGTTTCCGTTTAGTTCTTCAAGCATTTCTAAAATCATTTCTTTAGATTGTTTGATTTCCAAAAATCTTTGGTAAGCTCTTGCCCAAACGTCGCCGTTGCGTGCGGAAACCGGTGTAAAGTTTTTGTAATCGCCATAAATTCTGTTGTCAACGATTACACCTGACGCTCTCGCTGCAGGACCAACCATACCGATTTCTTCTGCTTTTTTGGTTGAAACAAGACCTGTGTTTTCAAGTCTTGATAAAACGGTTGCATTGCCAAACATTGCGTTGCACATTTCCGTTACACGGGAATCGACTTCATCAAGCATTTTAACGATTTTTCCTTTGAGTTCATCGTCGATATCAAAGTTTACGCCGCCTATTCTCATTAAACCTTTACCAAAACGGCTTCCGGATATTTCAAGCATTGTATTGATAACGAGAGTTCTTGTAACGCCCAAAACATTTGCTGCCATAAGGTAAGCAATATCTCCTGCGATTGCGCCAATGTCACCGATATGGATTGCCATACGTTCCATTTCGAGTGCAATTTTACGAATTGTTTTAGCGCGAGGGCAGACTTTCATTCCTGAAAGCGCTTCCAAGCCAGCTGCAAAAGTCATTGAATGACCGATTGTAGTATCGCCGCAAATTGATTCTGCAAGCCAAATGTTAGGGTTGTTTTTAATCATTTTTTCAACGCCGCGGTGCTGCCAGCCAAGTTGGATTTCAAGGTGCATTACGCGTTCGCCCTGACATAAAAATCTAAAATGACCCGGTTCGATAATCCCTGCGTGAACAGGACCTACCGCAACTTCGTGTGATTGAAGGTCGTCGGATTTTAAAAATTCATAACCCTCATTCACTCTAACCGGTTTTAAGAACGGGTGACCTGTCGGACGAATCCCGTAGTTTTCGTAAATTTCACGTTCAAACATATGAACTGCAGGGCGTTTTACTGTCAATGACGGGTATTCGTTTCCAACAATAGTGCTTGCAATGTGAAGTTCTGCGTTTTTATCGTCCGCGATTACCGCGTACATATTGTTTTTGTATTCCTCCTGATTGATAAACAGATTTGCTACGCGGTAGTGGTTATCAGTTACCAAACGTTCAAATTCACTGAATTCCAAAACAGGAATATCTGATTTCTTTATTACTTCATTATTTTTAAATTTAAGTGTTTTTGTCATTACCATATTATATCACCTGCACATTTTATTAATTCAAATAGTCCGTTTGGCATATAAATACCAAGTATAATCGCTGTTGCAATCAGGAAAATTTGAGGTATATAGTTACTGATTGGTAATTTTACCGGTTCAGTTTCGCTGTTATTTGTTGTATAGTTCATTTTCAATACTGTGTTCATAATTCCGAAGAGGATAATTGTTAACAGTAATACGGTTACAACGCACAACACAACTTGTCCGTTAAGCAGGAATTGTTTGATAATCAAAAATTCTGAAAGGAACAGCGGTGATGGCGGAATCGCAAGGATTAACATTGCGCCCAAAAGCCATAACCAGGATGTGCATTTGTTTTTGCTTACCAAGTCCTTAACCTCGTCAACTTCTTTTGTATTGTAAAGGTGCAAAATGTTGCCTGAAGTAAGGAACAGAGAGCTTTTAATCAATGAGTGGCAAAGTACGTGAATCAATGCCCCGATTGTACCTAAGCTGCCCAAAGCAATACCGATTGAAATTATACCCATATTTTCAACAGAAGAATACGCGAGCATTCTTTTGTAGTTTTTGATTCTGTAAACGTAAACCGCAGTGATGAAGATTGAGAGCAAGCCCATTGTAAGCATTAATACCTGAACAGTATGGCCTAAACCCGCAAGGCTCATCAATTTAACGAGTCTGAGGATAACGAGAACCGCAGAGTTTAATAATGTTGCAGACAACATTGCGGAAACCGGTGACGGAGCTTCTGCGTGCGCATCAGGCAGCCAGCTGTGAACCGGTGCGAAACCCGCCTTTGTACCAAAACCGATTAAAATAAATATGAATGATAATTTTAACCAGAAAGGATTTATTGCCGCAGCGTTTGCGTACAAATCATTATAGAACAATGAGTTTACGCTTCCAGAACCTATAAGCAATAAAATTATGCCCACGAACGCCAGTGAAATACCGATTGAGCAAAGGAAAACGTATTTCCAGGTCGCTTCAAGTGAGTTTTTTGACTTGTGCAGCATAATCAAATATGCGCTGGTTAAAGTCGTTGCCTCTACGAATACCCAAGTTAAACCCAAGTGGTTACTCAAAAGCGCGCCGACCATTGAAAGGAAGAACAAGAAGAATATTGAATAATATTTCAGGTTTTCCTTAGCGTTTTTGCAGTAGTTGAACCCTTGGTAAAACATTACACAAACGGTTACAACAACAAGTGCAATTAAAAATAATATGTTTAAACTGTCTAATACAAAATAATTATTCATCTTTCGCCATCTCGCTATCTTTTAAATTACAAAGTTGTGAAACATCAGGGTTGCCGTAGATATTGCCGATTTCGCCAATCAACAAGCCCAAAATGAATACCGCTATAAACACATCAAGTAAAACACCTAGGTTTACGATTAGCGGCATTTCTTTCGCGATTGAAAGTGAAAGAAGGAATATGCCGTTTTCAAGCATTGCAAACCCGATTACGTGAGTGAGCAATTTCTTTTTGATTGCAATGAACACAAACGCTGTGATAATTGTAGAAACAGATACGCCGAAGTAAAGGCTTGAAATGTTTTGCAAAATATCAGCCTGGCTGCTTGCAATCATAAACCCTGCAAACAGGATTATTGTTGAAATTACCAAAGTATAGAAGTTAGGGAATTGAGGGTTATTATCCCTTTTGATGTTACTTTTTTCAGCGACTCTATCCAAAACGTTAGGGATGATAAGTGCTTTGACAACGAAAGTTTCCACAATTAGGAATGCCGCGCCAACAAGTGTGTCAATGTGTGTGAACAAAGAGGTTATTGCTGCCCAGATGCTTGAAGTATCAAGTTCGTGGATATGTGAGATTATGGTTATAAAGCAAAGGATTATACCTTGAAGTCTCAACATATTAGTCTGTGCTGCAATACGGCTTGAGGTTGCCATATATAACATTGAAATCCCGAATATAACAATTAATAAGTTAATCATATTACAGATGTCCTCCGTGCATAATTAATAGAACAAGAGCCATTACAATTAACGCAGCAACGATTAATGTAAAAGTATATTCTATTATGTGGGTAAGTCTAATTCTAGCGCATAAAGATTCGATTATGCCGATTAAAACAGCGATAGCAAGCGCTACAAGAACCGAACCGATAAAACTTAACGGAGCGATTGTCATTGTAATGATTGTTGTGAAAAGCATCATTTTTAAAGCTGCGCCGTATTGAATGAACGCTAAATCGACACCAGAGTTATCAAGAACCATAACTTCGTGAATCATAGTTAATTCAAGGTGTGTTTTAGGGTCGTCAATCGGAACTCTTGAACCTTCGATAAGGATTATTAAGAATAAAGCGAAAACGGTTGCAAGAGCAATCAAAATCATAATGTCGTTGTTAGACCAGAAAAGGTGCGCGAGTGACGCGAAAGAGTAAACTCCGTTCAGCGCGCATATTGATGAAATTATGATGAAGAAAGCCGGTTCAATTAATGAAGTGTAGCTAACTTCTCTTGAAGCGCCCATCCCCTCAAAACTTGAGCCAGTATCCATAGCCGCCGCAACGGAAACGAATTTGCCCAAAGCCAAGAGGTAAGAGAAGAGGATAAAATCACCCTCAAAGTGGATTACCGTAACCAGCATTGCCGCAACGATTAAGCAGGCAAGGTTGATTACCGGCGCAACACGGAAAATTCCTGTTGCCGTCTCGCTTATAACTTCACCCTTGTTCATAAGTCTGTTAAAGTCAAAATACGGTTGGAAAATGCTTGCGCCTTGTTTTCCTGCGAATTTTGCTTTTACTTTATTAATTACACCAATGAATAAAAATGGAAGTGATAATAATAATATCATTTTTAATATTGGAAAAATAATCATTGTTAAAAGTGCCATTATATTTTTCCTCCTAATACCAGGCATATTGCGATAATCAATGCAACAACGCCGTACCATAAGTATCTTTGAGTGTTACCGCTTTGAATCCAGTAGAACTTAGAGAGTAAGTTTTCATCGAATTTAACAAGCGGGTTGATGATATAGTATTCAAAGATATCGTAAATTTTAGATTTGAAAGATGTTTTTTCAGGGAACAAGTCCTTGATAGGTTTGAACTCCATAACTCTTACGTAGAACGGATTTAGGAAGCCTAAGAACGGTCTTGTGAAAGAGGTTGAAGTATATTGAACTTTTGCTGTTCCTTTGTCGTATCCGCAGCCCCAAGTGTTTCTTACGGTAACGGTTTTGCCGGCAAGGAAAGCCTTTCTAACCAGTAGAAGAACTCCGATTGTAATCAGCAAAGTAATGTTGAAGAATGAGATTACAGTCAGGATTTCAACAGGGTATATGAATAGAACGAGTTCGTTTGTCGCCCCGCCAATCAAAAGGATTGAATATTGCGGGAATAAACCGATTAGTGAAAGGATTACGACGAGCGCAATCATTGGACCAACCATTGACATAGGAACTTCGCTTTTAACGTGTTCAGCTTTTTCGGTTCTAGGGTTCCCTAGGAAAATTGTGCTGTACGCGCTTGTGAAAGCAACCATTGCGGTCGCGCCGACAAACGCTAAACCAGCCATTGCCAAAATCATCACAGGAATTAATAAATAATTAGGAGTGTTGAAAGAGTTCAAGAAACCGTAATAGATTAAAAATTCACTGATAAAACCGTTGAACGGAGGCAATGCGCACAATGCCATTGAGCCGATAAGGAAACAGAAAGCTGTTTGAGGCATAACTTTTGCCAAACCGCCCAGCTTTTCCATATCCTTAGTGTGAGTTTTATTATAAACCGCACCTGCAGCAAAGAACATTAAAGGTTTGAATACCGCGTGGTTTATGATGTGCATAAAGCATCCGAGGAAACCTAAGGTTTTTAAACCAATGTTGTGGTATGCAATACCTAAAATTCCAAGCCCGAGAGCGAGGGTAATAATACCCATATTTTCAATTGACGAGTAAGCGAGCATTTTTTTGAAATCTCTTTGCCCTGTAGCGTAGAGGATTCCAAGTAAAGCTGTTGCAACGCCGACCGCAAGGATTGCATAACCCAAAGCGGCAGACGGTTCGTTTAATAATTGGGTCATTCTTAAAATTCCGTAAATCCCGGTTTTAATCATAACGCCGGACATTAAAGCTGAAATATGGCTAGGTGCAACCGGGTGAGCTTTTGGCAGCCAAGTATGAACAGGAACGAGACCTGCTTTGATACCGAACCCGATGAACATAAGCGCGTAAATCAACGGTGTAACTTGTCCGTTGAAATCAAAGAACCAAATACTTCCGGTTCTGATGTTTAAAAGGACAAAGCCTGCAATTAAAAATAAAACCCCAATGTGCATAGTAACTAAGTAGCGCATTGCGGTTTTTCTAACACTTGCCTGATCCGCGTCGAAAAGCATTAAGAGGAATGAGCTAAAGCTCATAATTTCCCACGCGATAAGGAAAGCAAAAACATTTTGAGATAACACGACTAAAATCATTGAAATGACAAAGATGTTAAAGCAGAAGTAATGAGAATTAACGCTTTTGCCGGCTTCAACGTATTTAGCGAGGTAGCCTTTAGAGTAAATCATAGCGAGCCAAGAAACCACGGCTATGATAAGGACAAAAAAGGCGGATAATCCATCTAATGATAAAACGACATTAACGAGAGTATTGCCGAACTCAAACATTAAGTCTTGGTTGTAGCTTTGGCTAACGAAACAGCCCAGGGTTCCGCCAACAGCTAACAAGGTTGCAATAGTGTTTAACGCAATAAGGTAGTTACATTTTTGGTTTTCTTTAAAGAAGTATTGCGTAAACGCACCGAATAAATAAGTGATAAGGGCTAGTACAATAAGTTTCATATTTTCTAATATTTCCTAATATTACCTATCTCTCTTTTTCAAGAATAAATAATACTCCGTAAAGTATAGATTTCAAGGGGAAATATTGAAATGCGTTCACAATTTTAACAAAGCGGAGAAACCTTAGTGCCGCAATAGTTTCCGTTGATTATACGTCTTTAATAAATTCGTTAATATCCACATTAAGGGCGCGGGCTATGTCAATTATAGTGAGAACAGAAGTTTTATGGTTACCATTCTCAATATTACTAATTGTATCGTTTGACACTCCAACTAATTCCGCAAGTTTTTCTTGCGAAACATCTTCTTTAATTCTAATTATCTTGATGTTATAACCTAGAGTTTTCAGACGTGAATTTCTCATAACTATATTTTAAGGTATTGACATTTTTGTTTCCACCGTATATCTTTATAAAAGACTGAAAACTTTCAGTTAATATGGTAAAATTTAATTGGATTTAGAAAATATTCGGAGGGGTAGAGTGGAGATTGAACCAAGAGCAATACTGGAATTGTGGGGAAAAAATGTACCTTTGAAAAAACTTGTCAATGCGTTAGAAAAAGAAGATAGGATGAGAAGACGTTACCCTGAACCGGAATTGACACTGATTGAGGCAAATGTGTTGGCTGCCATTGCTGACGGCAGGGTTAAGAAAGAGCTTGAAACTGCTATCAATTTGTACGCTGCAAAACACGATTACAAGGATTCCTATAACGCTATTGTGAGGCGTTTAATGGCTAAATTTGAGGCTTTTACGATTGCGCATGTCGTTTATAAAGCAATGAAAGTTGGTATAATTGAGTAAAATTTTCTGTTTATGCTATACTTTTTCCATAATTATATAATAAGAGGGAATTTGAATATGGAAAAATATTATTTAACTACAGCAATCGACTACGTTAACGGCAAACCACATATCGGACACGCTTATGAAAAGATTTTGACAGATATTATCGCACGCCACTATTCACAACGCTGCGAGGACGTTTTCTTCCTCACCGGAACCGACGAACACGGGGTTAAAATCCAAAAAACCGCTGCAGCTCAAGGCATTACACCAAAAGAACTTTGCGATATGAACGCCCAGTCTTTCAAGGACGCGTGGAAAGCTCTTGATATTGATTATACAAAATTTATCAGAACTACCGATAGTTATCACGAGGCTGTTGTTCAAAAAATATTCAAAAAACTTGTTGAACAGGGCGACATCTACAAACATTCATACGAGGGCTGGTATTGCTCCGGCTGTGAATGTTTCCTGAACCCGAAAGATTTGACTGAAGACGGACTTTGTCCTGACCACCTTAAAAAACCGGAAATCGTCAGAGAAGAAAATTATTTCTTCCGTCTTTCAAAATACAAAGACGCTATTATTAAACATATTAAAGAAAACCCAACATTCATTGTGCCGGCGTTCAGAGCTAACGAAGTTTTGAACCAGCTTGAAGACATTCAGGATATTTCGGTTTCACGTGCCAAGTCAAACGTAAGCTGGGGCGTGGATGTCCTGGATGACCCTGAACAGGTAATTTATGTTTGGATTGATGCGCTTTCTAACTACATCACAGCTATCGGTTACGATGTAGAAAAACCGTCTGAAGAATTTAAAAAATATTGGCCGGTTGACGTTCATGTTATCGGTAAGGATATTTTGAAATTCCACAGTATTTACTGGATTGGAATTTTAATGGCATTGGGTCTGCCTCTTCCAAAACACATTTTTGCGCACGGCTGGATTACGATTGACGAATCAAAAATGTCAAAATCTCTTGGCAACGTAATCTCTCCGACAAGCGTTTTGGAAAGTTTTAACCTCGAAAACGCAGATGCGTTCAGATATTATATGGCAACTTCTGCACCTTGCGGACGCGATGGAAACTATTCTGATAACGACTTCAAAGAAAAAGTTAACGCGCACTTGGCAAACAGTATGGGAAACCTCTTAAACAGAACGCTTTCTATGCTTGTTAAATACTTTGACGGTGAAATTAAA
>ENA-ORMR01002476-ORMR01002476.1-human-gut-metagenome-genome-assembly--contig:-NODE-2476-length-11425-cov-1.982850_pt1 | contig 11425 bp, 12 predicted proteins | sample MGYA00242107_ERZ509003 | MGnify/ENA primary metagenome ERZ509003 (study PRJEB26280, sample SAMEA2338699) | human gut metagenome | biome: human gut; feature: human-associated habitat; material: faeces... | reverse complement strand
ATACTCACAGCTACGGCAGCGAGTGGAAGTACGATGCCGACAACCACTGGCATGAATGCTCCTGCGGCGATAAGAAAGATGTTGCAGCACACACCGCAAGCGACTGGATTATTGATACTCCGGCAACGGCTAACGCCGACGGTACGAAGCATAAGGAATGCACCGTTTGCGGCTATGTAATGGAAACCGCGACGATCCCGGCAACCGGTATCGAACATACACACAACTATAGCTCTGACTGGAAAGCTGACGCCGACGAGCATTGGAATGAATGTGAATGCGGAGATAAGGCAAATAAAGCGGCGCACGCAGACGAAAACAATGACGGCAAGTGCGATATTTGCGATTATGCAATGGGCAATGCCGAAAATCTGGGCGGAGATAAAGAACCTGAAAAGACCGGACTTTCCGGTGGCGCTATCGCCGGTATTGTCGTTGGTTCTGTCGCAGGTGCGGCAGCCCTTGGATGTGGCGGATTTGCAATCTTCTGGTTTGCAGTCAAGAAAAAGACTTTTGCAGATTTAATCGCAGCAATCAAAGCATTGTTCACCAAAAAGGAATAAGATGAACTAAACAAAACAAGACCGACCATCACTCGATAAAACGGGTGATGGTCTTTTTTGAAAATTACCGCCCAAAAGTACTTATCCGACACACTATCGAAAATCGGTTCAAAAACGAGATCATGTCGTACACACGCAAGAAAAAAGGCAAGTCGGCTCGACTTGCCTTTTTCAAGCAAATTCGCCAAGGCGGGTGAAATCTGCTTTGTGGGTGAAATCCGTTTGTCGGAGATATTTCCGAACAAGTCTGCGACGATTTTTGAAAATATTACAGTTTGTAGTAACTGCCGTTTTCGGCGGAATATTTTTCTGCAAAACTAAAATCGGGTATTGACTTTTGAAATAAAACACACTATAATGTTGCAAAAAATTTGGAGGCGATTGAATGAGAACGATAACGGTTAAAGGAGTGGGAAAAGTTTCCGTAAAGCCCGATTTGATTGTAATTTCGATGAGAATGGAAACGACCAACAAAGACTACGAAAAAACAATGGAATATGCCGCCGAACGAATTGGACTTATCGGCAGTGAACTGGAAAGAATCGGCTTTGCCAAGGACGATTTGAAAACGACTAGTTTTAACGTTCAGACCGACTACAAAAGCGTTAAAGACGAAAAAGGAAACTACAAAAGCGTGTTTATGGGATACGTTTGCAAACACGGTTTGCAAGTGTGCTTCGACTTTGACACCAAGCGGTTGGGACAAGTGCTTTCCACCATTTCTTCCTGCTATGCCATGCCGGAGTTTTCCGTTTCATTTTCGGTGAAAGACCCCACGGCAATTAGCAGCGAACTGTTGCAATCCGCCGCAACAAACGCAAAAAGTAAAGCCGAAATTCTTTGCGCGGCTTCCGGAGTGCAACTTGGAGAACTTGAATCGATAAACTACAGTTGGAGTGAGATTGACGTGTACTCTCACAGCGAATACGCGTTAGCGGCAGATTGTATGCCCAAAGTAGGTGCAAGCCTTGCCAACATGGACTTCGAACCGGAAGATATTAACGTTAGCGACAGCGCAACCTTTGTGTGGGAAATTAAGTAGAACGCGCAATTGACGAAATATTGCAGCAAAAACAAAGCCTTGAAAACAATGCGTTTTCAAGGCTTTTTGCAAATTAAACTACACGTACATAGTCAACAAAACGGTTTACCTTCCGACTTTGGCAAGAGGCGCAGCAAACTACTTTTCTACTCGGGTGAGGATATACGAGCCGTCGCCGTCGATAAGCAACGGTTCGCCTGCCGAGGCAAAGCATGTTTCGCCCTTGGCGTAGTGTTCGCCGCAAATCGTGATTGCACCGTCCGTGACCGTTACGGAAGTGAAACTGTCCGCAAAACAATAGGACATTGCGCCTGTGTGGCGATAAACGGCAAAATACTTGCACTTGCCTAGAAGCAAGTCCCTTTTTGGACTTGGCACTATGTACTTATCCAAATTTGTTACGGCTTTGGCTTTTTCCACATGAAGTTGGCGAGGTTTGCCGTCCAACCCCAAACGCCCGTAGTCGTACACGCGATAAGTTAGCGAACTGTTTTGTTGAATTTCGAACAAAGTTATTCCTTTGCCGATTGCGTGGAGAGTGCCGCTTGGTATGAAGTAAGTTTCCCCTTTATGCACGGGAACGGCGTTGAGGTATTGCATTATCGTGCCGTCCTCCGCCGCTTGGGCAAACTGACTTGCCGTGAGCGCGCGATTGAGTCCCAAGTACAGGCAGGCGTTAGGCTCGGCGTCCAAAACGTGCCACATTTCGGTTTTGCCGTACTGACCTTCGTGGGAGAGCGCGTAGTCGTCCGACGGGTGAACCTGAACGGACAAGTTGCTTTTGGCGTCGATAAACTTGTTTAGCGTGGGGAAAAATGGGAAATCGCTACAATTTTTGCCCCACTCCTCCTTTGTTACCACGTCGGCAAGTTTGATTCCGTTGTACTTGCCGCCGTCGATTATCGACGGGCCGTCCGGGTGGAAGGACAGTTCCCAACTTTCGGCAATGTTGGCGCTTTGGGATTTTTTGCCCCACTCGGTTGCCAATTTTGTTCCGCCCCAAACGTAGTTTTTGGTGGCCCCGATAAGTTTATAAATCATAAATTGATGCGCTATCCTTTATCAAATTATTTGGTTACTTCAGTTTTGCGCCGCAGTTATCGCAAAAGGTGCTGCTAACGTCGACCGATTCGCCGCAATGAGGGCAGGTTTGAACAATTTGAGTGCCGCACTTTTTACAAAATTTAGCGTCTTTATCGTTGTTTTCTCCGCAGGACGGGCATACAACGGAATTTGCCGCTTGTGTGACCGATTTGACGGCGGGTTTGACGTCGGTCGCCATTTGGTTGATGACCGGTGCCGCTTCATTTGCCGTGTAGGAGTGAATTTCGCGCTGAAAGCCAAAAATGAGCGAAATAAACCCCAAGGACGTAACCGGGAAGCCCAAACCGAAAAGCCAGAACAGCGTAGGTTGGGTTTCGGCGGACACACTTTTGAAAAAGTCCACGGCGGCAATAATGATGCAAATCAGCCCCACCGCCAGCAAACTTATGCCCACAATTTTGAGCGTCTTTTTCAGTTTTTTGTGTTTTTGAAGGCGTTCGTTATCGTTCATAGTCGTTCTCCGAATTGGCGGTGGAAATTTGCTGCCAGAGCTTGCCGCCGATTTATACCAATTATACCACAACGGGCGTGAATGTCAAATGATATCCGACCACACCTGCAACGGCGCAGGTAAAGCCTGTTCTGCCGGTTCGTATGCGGTATTGATTGTGTTTGTTTACGTTAGGGGGTGCTGCAAAGCCTATGACTATCTACAAAGAACAAGTGTTGAATACGAATATGCGAAACCGGCTGGCCGGTCATGTTGAGCGGAACGAAGTGCAGTCGAAACATCCCCGGGAACGGACACTTTGTGAACACCGATTGTATGTTGCGATACACTGTATATTTTTCACAAGGTACCTTTCCATGGGATCCTTCGACAAGCTCAGGATGACCATGTTGGAAGCCGATGTGGCAGTAATTTACAGGTAAAAGCATCAATGTAAACAGCATGGCAATTTCACAAACATATACATTTTGCAAGTTAGGAATACGAATATTCGGAATCCACCCTCGGCGGTTCGACAAACTCAACATGACATATTGGGACTGTGAGTGGCGGCATATGATTTGTTAAGTAAAGCATAGTTTTATGCGACTTTGGGGCAATCCGACGCACTGCAAATTGAACAAAAAGCCAAAATTTATAATTAAAAGCGGTAATGAGGTCGCAAAAGGTGGCGGAAGAAACAAAAATTTATAATTATTGTGGTAAAACCGTTGATTTTGTCGTAAATAATGGTAAAATATATGCTGTGAATATAGCGCCGTTTTGTTACGTGGCTGTACTTTTGCTAAACACTTTTGTTTTATGCAGAAGTCTGTTTGGGACGTAGTTAAAAGAAACTGCTATGTTGAACTTGCAGGCAATGCTTAACAAAGTATCAAAACAGCAAAGAATATACGCAGCAAGAGTGAATTTCGGTTGTAGTACGCTACAAAAGAAAGCGAAACCAAACGTATTTTCTACGCTACTTTTTCGCTGAAGTGGCACATGACTTGTACAAAACGGTAGTTAAAACATATAATTAGTAATTCAATTTTACTCGCCAACGAAAACAAAACTAAACGTATTTTCTGCACCGATAAAGCGCAAAGGTTAGGTACATATGGACTACAAAGCAATACTTGCAAAACTTAACGCTATTAAAAAGCAACAATCAATGACCTTGAAGGAGTTATCCGAAAGAAGCGGAATTTCGCAAGGTACTATAAACAAAATTATGAGCGGCGCGACGCAAAAAATCAAAGCCGACAACATTGCCAAATTGTGCATGGCGTTGGGCGTTGCCGAAAGCGTGGTTTTGGGAACGGAATCCGTACCTGCCGGCAAGCCGACGGTTAGTCCGCAAAACTCCGAAAGTTGCTTCGGCTTGGTTAAAGTTGCCTGCATATCCCCCGAAGTCAGAGTGGGCGATTGCGCTTTTAACGGTGCGGAAATAATCCGCCGCGCTATGTCCGCCGCAAACGAGGGGGCAAAAGTTATTGTGTTCCCCGAACTTGCAATAACCGGCTACACCTGCGGAGATTTGTTTTTTAACGGAACTTTGAGGCAGGGGGCACTGGACGAACTACAAAACATTTGCCGAAGAACCGCCTACTTGGACGCAATTATTTTTGTTGGACTTCCGATTGTTTCCGACAGCGGACTGATGTACAACGCTTGCGCCGCCATATTCCGCGGCAAGGTGTTGTGCGTTGTTCCCAAAATGCATTTGCCAAACTACAACGAATTTGAAGAAAAGCGCACGTTTGCACTGCCCGACGGAAAGGAGCGCACCGTGACTTTGTTCGGAGAAATCGTTCCGCTGACCTCCGACGTTATTTTGGTGAACGACGCAATGCCGCAAATGAAAATTGCGGCGGAAATTTGCGAAGATGTTTGGGTGATTGACTCGCCCTCCTACCGCCATTCCAACGCCGGTGCAACCCTTATATTAAACCTATCCGCCAGCAACGAAATGGTTGTTAAAGCCGACTACCGCCGCAAATTGGTGCAAATTCAATCCGGCAAAACTTGCAGCGTGTACGCATATTGCTCCTCCGGAATGAGCGAATCTACGTCCGCAACGGTGTTTTCCGCGCACAACATAATTTGCGAAAACAGCCAAATTGTTGCCGAAAGTTTGCCATTCTCCGGCGGCTACGCCATTGCCGAAGTCGACTTGGACTTTATCGCCAACGAGCGGGCAAAAATTGCGCGCGGGCATGCCGACGACTACGTTAAAGTACATTTTGATATGCCGATAGAGTGTAAGCCAACACGCGTTTACGACGCTATGCCTTTTGTGCCGACAAACCCGGATGAACTTGCCGCGCGTTGCGAAACGATTTTGAACATACAATCCTACGGACTGCTTAAGCGTATGCAACACGCCAAAGCAAGCAAATTGGTTTTGGGAGTATCCGGCGGAAGCGACAGTTCACTGGCGCTGCTTGTTTGCAAGCGCGCTTTGGAACTGGCAAACAGACCTATGACGGATATTTTGGCATTTACCATGCCCTGCTTCGGCACGTCGCACAGAACGCTTATGAACAGCATTGCGCTTGCCAACGTCATCGGCGCAACCGTGGACAAAATCGATATTACTTCCGCCGTAAATAAGCACCTGGCCGACATCAAGCACGACGCTTCCCTACGTGACGCAACCTACGAAAACGCTCAAGCGCGGGAACGCACGCAAATTTTGATGGATATAGCCAACCGCGAAAACGGTCTTGTTGTGGGAACGGGAGATATGTCCGAAGCCGCCCTCGGTTGGTGCACATACAACGGCGACCATATGTCTATGTACGGAGTAAATTCCTCAGTGCCGAAAACGCTTGTTTTGGCAATGCTGAAATACTTTTCATCCAAAAGCCAAGGCTCGCTGAAGCGAGTGCTTGCCGACATTGCCGATACGCCCGTAAGCCCGGAACTTTTGCCTGCCGAAAACGGAGAAATTGGCCAAGTTACCGAAAACATAATAGGACCTTACGAACTGCACGACTACTTTTTGTTTATGCTTTTGCGCAAAGGGTTTACCCCGTCAAAGGTGTTTGAACTTGCAAAAGTTTCCTTTGAAGGAAAATACGATGCAAACGAAATTTACAAGTGGGAACGCAAATTTTTGCAAAGATTCTTTACGCAACAATTCAAAAGAAGTTGCAGCCCGGACGGCGTAAAGTTGGGTTCGGCAGACCTGAGTAGGGCAAGTTTCCATATGCCTTCCGACGCTTGCGCCGACTTGTGGCTTGCCGACCTGGACAGGCAGCACGCGCTTAAAAAATAGGTGAACAAATGAGAATGAGATTGAAAAAACACTTGGACGAACGCATTGCCGCAACACAAAACGTGCTTGCGGCGCGCGAATCGGAAAAGTTTTACGAGATGACCGACGAGCAAAAAGCGGCTTTCAACCTAAATTTACCTGCGATTTTCGCCAACGATAATCCGATAAAACTGGAAATAGGCTGCGGAAAGGGCGCATTTGCAATCCAATCGGCGCAAAACAACCCCGATGTGAACTTTTTGGCAGTGGAAAAACTGTCCAACGTGATTGTGGTTGCCTGCGAGCAGGCATTGCCGCTGAACCTAAATAACCTTCGCTTTTTGAACTGCCGCGCCGAAAACCTTTGCTGTTTCCTACCGGATAACTCCATAAGCGAAATTCTGCTAAATTTTTCCTGCCCGTATCCCAAAAAGACCTACGCAAACCGCAGGCTTACGAGCAAAAACTTTTTGAAAATCTACCAAAAATTGCTGGTTAGCGGCGGAATAATTCGCTTGAAAACAGACAACGAAACTTTTTTTGACTACTCCGTTGAAAGTTTGACCGAGTTCGGCTTTGAAGTTACCGACGTTTGCCGAAACTTGCCGCAAGACGCCAAAGGCAACGTTGTTACCGAATACGAAGCAAAGTTCCGCGCTTTGGGACTGCCGATTTTCGCCCTTGCGGCAACAATCAAATAAGTTAATTTGAAACGAAAAACGCACTCCGTGCTTGACTGCATAGAGTGCGTTTTTTTGATTTTGTTTTTTTGTTTGCCACTTGAAAATTGCTTCACTATCGTAGTTCCCGCACGACAACAATTGCGATTGACAAGCATTATTTACAAACCTGAATACTAGGCGGATTTGCGAACGACAAGCGGTTCGGTGCCGTTTTCCACGTTTTCACGCGTGATACGAATGCTTTCCACGTTGCCGAGCGAAGGCACTTCGTACATGCAGTTGAGCATAAGGCTTTCCATAACCGAACGCAAACCGCGCGCGCCCGTTTTTAAGCGAATGGACTTTTGCGCGATTGCCAAAAGCGCGTCGTCGTCGAATTGCAAATCGACGTTATCCAACTTCATAAGTTTTTTGTACTGCTTTACCAAACTGTTTTTTGGCTCGGTTAAAATTTTGACCAGCGCTTGCTCGTTGAGAGGGGACAACCCCACCGTGATGGGAAGCCTGCCGACAAACTCCGGAATAAGACCGAATTTGATCAAATCCTGCGGTTGAAGGTTTTTTACCAGTTCGGCGTGGTCGATTTCCTCGGTGCTTTTTAGCGCGTTGCCAAAGCCCAAACCTGCGCCCTGCTGACGGCGTTCGGCAATCTTTTCTATGCCGACAAACGCACCGCCGCAAATGAACAAAATATCCGTGGTGTCGATGGGGATATTTTCCGCTTGGGGATGCTTTCTTCCGCCTTGGGGAGGCACGTTGGCAATTGTACTTTCGATAATTTTGAGCAGCGCTTGTTGCACGCCTTCGCCGGAAACGTCCCTAGTGATGGACACGTTTTCCGACTTTTTGGCAATTTTGTCGATTTCATCGATGTAGACGATGCCATGCTCCGCCTTTTTTACGTCGAAGTCCGCCGCTTGAATGAGTTTTAGCAAAATGTTTTCCACGTCTTCGCCCACATAACCGGCTTCGGTTAGTGTTGTGGCATCGGCAACGGCAAACGGAACGTCCAAAATTTTGGCAAGCGTTTTGGCAAGCAACGTTTTGCCCGATCCCGTTGGACCAAGCATCAAAATGTTGCTTTTTTCCAATTCCACGTCGTCGTCATCGGCTGACTTTGCCGACTTGGAAAGCACGCGCTTGTAGTGATTGTACACTGCTACGGACAAAGTGCGTTTTGCGTCGTCCTGACCGACAACGTACTTATCCAGTTCCTGCTTTATTTGTTCCGGCTTGAGCAGTCGAATTTGCTTTTCTTCCTCGTCGAGAACGGGTTCTTCGCCCAAGATGTCCTCGCACACGCGGACGCATTCGTCACAAATGAACACGCCGTTGGGGCCTGCAAGCAGTTTTTTTACTTCATCTTCGCTTTTTCCGCAAAATGAACAATAATGCGTCATATATCTCCTTTTAGTCGACCGAACCGACTAAACTCTTTTTACGAATATTTGGTCGATTATACCGTAGTTCTTGGCTTCTTCCGCCGACAAGTAGTTGTCCCTGTCGGTATCGGCGCAAATTTCATCGTAGGTTTTGCCTGTGTTTTCGGCAATCTTCGCACCGTCTCGGAACTGATAAAGTTGGCTTAACGGTTTTGTAAAAGCCGTTTTGGTCAACAAAATGCTTATATTTCCACAAAAATCATATCGCAACATTGCTCGACTTTCGGTCGGGCTTTTTTGTTGCAAAAATCACTTCTTTTCGTCAATTTTTGCGCTACTATGCCGTTTTTCCTTTGGTAGTATTTACTACAACAAGAAAGTTTTTGCGATTGGTTTGGCTAAAAAGTTACAAACGTTTGATATATTTTCAAGCGAGTAGGTATCACACGGAAGTTTAACACAACAAAATAACACATTTGGCGCACAAACAGTTAGTGATAAAGAACGGAATGGCTACCGTTATGCGATTCAAGTTAAAAATATTTCAAGGCTTAAAAATTTTACGAGTATTCGTAACCGTTGTATCGTAAATTTTTAACCTATTCAAATCTCTTTGTATCTGGGATTGTCACGGAGGGAAAATGGCACGGAAAATCGTTATTACAAGCGGGAAAGGCGGCGCAGGCAAAACAACAGTGTGCGCAAATTTGGGCATTGCGCTGGCAAAAAACGCACAGCGTGTGCTGCTTATGGATTTGGACTTGGGACTTAACAATTTGGACGTGGTAATGCGGGTGGAAAACAAGGCGGTGTACGACTTAATCGACGCCGTGGAAGGGCGTTGCCGTCCCGGGCAGGCACTTATTCAGGACGAAAACGAGCCGACGCTGTATGTTATGCCCAGCAATCACCACGCCAAACGTCCGGTCACGCCGGACGCCGTATCGCGCGTAACCAACAGACTGTCGGACAGTTTCAACTACATTCTCATCGATTGCCCCGCAGGCATCGACGGCGGTTTCAGAAGGGCTGTCGGTTGCGCCGACGAGGCGATAGTGGTAGTAACGCCTCACGCGTCGGGCATAAAGGACGCACAAAAAACCATCGAAAAACTGCAAGGCAACGTCAATTCCGTCAACGTTGTCATCAATCGCGTTCGCGGAGATTTGATTGCCGGCGGCGAAATGCTTTCGGTATTCGAGGTGTTTTCCCTTTTAGGCAACAATTCTTTGGGAGTTATTCCGGAGAGTGACGACATCAACTGCAACGCGCGTTTGTACGCCGGAAACGAAGCCTTCGATTTGCTCGCCAAAAATTTGCAAAGCGGCAGGACGGATATCTACGACTGCGTAACCCGTTTCAAGGGTTTGTTCGGCAAAATTCGCCGAAAGTTGAAGCGAAATTGACGCTCTTACAGCCTTTGTCGGTAATATTTGCGCTTTTATGGTCATAAAGTATGGCAAGCTACACGGAGGTAAACCTATGAACGACGAACAAAATCAAAACGTAGCCGTCGCCGAAGAATGTGATTGGCTGGACGTAAGTTACAGCGAGCGTAACTACGTGGACGAAGAAACTCAACCCCAAAAGCAAACCAAAAACAACTTCAAACTGCCCAAAGTATTCAAAATTGCCGCCATCGCAATTTTGTGCGTGGCAGCCTTTGCCGCATTGCTGTTTATCGACGGCGACCTCGGCACGGAAGATTTCAAAACCGCCAAAACCGTCTATTCTTCCTCGGCGGTTGATTTTGCACCCAAACAAAACGTATCTCAACGCAAAGTAGAAATCCCTTGCAACGTTCAACTTAAAACGGTGGAGGGCGGTGTTGCAACGTTCGGCGGAGGCAAGGTTGCGCTTTGCTTTGCCGATGGCATCGTAACCGACGTCACCGAAAACGAAGTTGTTGTAAAATTGGACGAACAAACGTCGGTCAAATACCAAAAACTTACCAAAGTGTTTGTAAACGTCGGCGACGAGGTCAAGGCAAACGCCCTTTTGGGCAAGTACGACGCCGATTTCACCGTCAGCGTTCTAAACGACGGCTCGGTCGTGACCGAAGTGGTCGGCAGTTCCGTCGAACTTACATGGAACGTCTGAAATTAAAAACCGATACGGGCTTTTGGCTGTTCATCGTGGCGGCGATACTCCTAAAACGAGGGTATTTTGCCGCCACGTATACTTTGGCGGTGCTGCTACACGAACTTTCGCATTATTTTGTTGCAAGCAAGTTGTTCTATCACTGCACCGAAGTGAGGCTGGGCATTTTCGGTGCGGTGCTTTATGGCGATTTTGAAAACGTCACCCCGCCCGCTCGGGCAAAAATAGCAATTGCAGGTCCGGTGTGCAACGTGATTTTGTGTCTAATTTGTTTGGCGCTCTGGTGGATTTTCCCCGACGCGTACGTTTTTACCGAGGACTTGTTTTCGGCAAACGCGGCAATGGCTGCGGTAAACTTGCTTCCCTGCTATCCGTTGGACGGCGGACGAATTTTAACCGCCGTGTTGGAAAAAAAACTACCGCGCAAACGCTGCTTGCAAATCACAAAACAACTAACGGTGGTGCTGTCGCTTGCGATTTTTGCATTTTTTGTGATTGCTTGGTGCTTTGGAACGATGCTCCTGTCGGTCGGCTCGTTTGCCGCCTGCTTGTTTTTGGGCATTTTGGACAAAAGCGGCGGCGAATGTTACGTAAAAAGTTCGCTTGCGGTGCAAAAACGCCGTTTGGTAAAAATCGGTATGGAAAAGAAAACGCTTGTGTTCGATCAAAACGCCCTGCTTGGCGACGTGGAAAAGCGCATGCAGGGAAACTACCTGTACTGTTTGGAGTGCGTGGACGACGATATGCAGGTCGTCTTTCGTTTTTCCTTCGCCGAGTTGGAACACGCCGTCGTAACGGGCAATCCGTCGGATAGGCTTTTTGAACTTAAAGCCAACCGCTAGGGATTACGTTACTTATC
>ENA-ORMR01002471-ORMR01002471.1-human-gut-metagenome-genome-assembly--contig:-NODE-2471-length-11450-cov-3.292760_pt1 | contig 11450 bp, 12 predicted proteins | sample MGYA00242107_ERZ509003 | MGnify/ENA primary metagenome ERZ509003 (study PRJEB26280, sample SAMEA2338699) | human gut metagenome | biome: human gut; feature: human-associated habitat; material: faeces... | reverse complement strand
TTATCAATATTTTTTTCTATTTATAATCTATATATTTCTTCTTTATCAATATATGTATTTTCTATTTATAATCTTTTTCTTGTTCATAATATAATTTATTTCTTCAATTTTCTAATATATGTCATATCTATTTCACGATATAATTTGTCTATTTCAATTTGTTTGTCTATTCTCATTTTATATATTAAACTAGAACAAGCCATACCAAATATACCTGATGCTATAACATTAGAATCACCACCGCAATAATTCACCATTTTGTATTCCATCTTTAACTATATCTTCTATCATAGTAATATATTCAAATATGTATTTTTTACAAATTTGACTTCTTGCTCCTGTTCCCCATATTTGACTTAATACTATAGACATAAAATCTTCGTATTTTACTAATACTTTTAATTGTATTAATACTATAGCTCTTATTTTATCTACACTATTATCTAACTTTGTAGTTTTTATTGATATACTATTTTTTAGTAACTTTACACCTTCTTCTACTAAAAAGTTAAATATTTCTTCTTTACTAGAAAAATGATAATATAAAGTCCCTTTTGCAACACCTACTGTTGCTGTTATTTCTTCTATGCTTGTTGCATCATATCCTTTTTCTGCAAATAATTTCATTGATGTTTCAAAAATTTTTCTTTTTGTTTTATTCATAAATTTCACCTTTATTTTCATTTTTGATTATTATATAATTATATTTTTAAATATGCAAGAGAAAAAATTTCTATAAAATAATAGTTAGTACTTTTACTTCCAAATTATAATTACCATAAAAAAACACAATATCAATAACTTTAGAAAAAGAAATTATATATAGAATTTCTTTTTTAGCTATCAACATTGTGTAAAACATGGATTTTTTAATTTATACTATTGTACATATAATCTTATTTTCTACTTTTGCCTTCTAATGCATCTAAATTATCTAATGCTTTTCCTGTTCCTAGAGCGACACATGAAACTGTGTCTTGTGCAATCATAACATTTATTCCTGTCTTTTCTTGTAAAAGCTTATCTAATCCATCTACTAAACAACCTCCACCAGTCATATATATACCTTTATCACTTATATCTGCTGCAAGCTCTGGTGGTGTTTTTTCAAGTACTGAATGAACTGCATCTATAATCATTAATGCTGGTTCTATAAGTGCTTCTAACATTTCACTAGAATATACTGTTATTGTTTTAGGAAGACCTGTTATTAAATCTCTACCTCTAACATCCATTTCTGTATCTTGGATTTTTGGATAAACACAACCTATATTTATTTTAAGGTCTTCTGCTGTTCTTTCACCTATCATAACATTGTGTTTTCTTTTTATATATCTAATTATTGCTTCATCAAATTTATCTCCTGCTACTTTTAATGATGTATTTACAACAGAACCACCTAAAGATATTACTGCTATATCTGTAGTTCCTCCACCAATATCTACAACCATATTTCCACAAGGTTTAGAAATATCTATTCCTGCTCCGATTGCTGCTGCTATTGGTTCTTCAATTAAGTATACTTTTCTTGCTCCTGCTTGTGAAGCAGCATCTATAACAGCTTTTTTTTCTACTTCTGTTACTTGTGATGGAATACATATCATAATTCTTGGAGAAAAAACAAATTTTCCACATACTTTATTTATAAAATACTTTAACATTTTTTCTGTTACAGTATAATTTGAAATTACTCCATCTCTTAAAGGTCTTGTTGCTACTATATTTCCTGGTGTTCTACCAAGCATTCTTCTAGCATCTTTACCAACTGCTAATACTTCACCTGTATTATTATCTACTGCTACTACAGAAGGTTCTCTTAATACTATTCCTTTTCCTTTTACATAAGCTATAACAGTAGCTGTTCCTAAATCAATTCCAATATCTTGCCCCCAACTGAACATTTGCATCTTCCTTTCAGATATACTTGTTACATTATGTTTTCATTTTTGTTACAATTATATTACACATTTTCTAAAATAGCAAACCTTTTTTTATATTTTTTGCAAAATGTACATTTAATATTAAAGTACTACAAAATTATTTTTGCAGTACTCTTATTTCTAAATATATAATAATATTAATGTTGTTACTAATAAAAATCCTTTTGTCTTTGGATCTGATAGTAATTCTGCATCAGAAATATTTTGTATTTCACTTTCCTCTGCTAGTGTTATTTTATAACTATCTACATTTTCAAAATTAAACTGAATTTCAAATTCTCTTGTAGCATTTGGAGATAAATTTTCTACTTTTATATATTTTTTCCCAAGTAATACATCTCTTTCTGAAAAGAATTCAAATTTTAAATATTGTTTTTGTATTTCTTCTTCTGTATTATTTAGTAAATTACCTTTTATATATCCATTAATATATGTAGCTTTTGCTTCTTCAATCTTAATTTTAGGATTTGGAACATCTATAACAAACTTTGTTAAATCATTATATGTTGTTTTTATATATGCAAATGATGCAAAATCTACAAAAAAGTATAATGCTACAAACAATATTAGATATATAAGAAAAGTTTTCATTCTATCCATAAAATTTTCTCCTTTTCTTAATAATTACATTTTTCTAAATACACCTGCTACTTTTCCTAAAATCTCGCAATTAGGAACTATTATTGGTTCCATTGTACTATTTTCTGGTTGTAATCTTATATGACCTTTTTCTTTATAAAAAGTTTTAACAGTTGCTTCGTCTTCAATTAAAGCTACTACAATTTCTCCATTATTTGCTGTATTTTGTCTTTTTACTAGAATATAATCTCCATCCAAAATTCCAGCTTCTATCATACTTTCACCACTTACTGTTAGCATAAAACTCTCGCTATTTCCAACAAAATCTACTGGAATAGGAAATGTATCTGTTACATTTTCTACTGCTAAAATTGGTGCTCCCGCTGTTATTTTGCCTATAACTGGAACATCTACCATTTCTCTACTAGTATATACTTCTTTTGTTTCTGTTTTCTTCTCTTCTTTTAAGATACCTTTTAATAATCTTAAAGTTCTACCTTTTTGAGATTCTTTTTTTATGTATCCTTTATCTTCTAATTTTGCTAAATATCCATGTACAGTAGCTGTTGAGCTTAAGCCAACTGCCTTTCCTATTTCTCTTACAGATGGTGGATAGCTATTTGCTCTAATTTGTTTTTCTATAAACTTTAATATAGCTTTCTCTCTCTTATTTAAATCTTCAAATTCTTTTTTTCCCATTAATAGATTCCCCCTACAAAAAATTTGTTTTGTTAATTTTAACACATAAAAAAAGAAATGTCAAACAAAAGTTTTGATATTTCTTTTTTTATTTATTAATCATACCATTCTAATTCCCAATCAACAACTCTAACAGTATCTCCCTCTTTAACTCCAGCCTCTTTTAACTTTTGGTTTACACCTAAGCTATCTAAGCACTTTTGAAAATAATGCATAGACTCATTATCTTCTAAATTTACTCTTCTCATAATCTTCTGAACAGCTGGACCATCTACTACCCACATATCTTTTTCTTTAAAAATAGTAAATTCTTCATCTTTTTCTTCAAGTGTATATACTTTTCTTTCTTCTTGTTTTACTAATTCTTCTTTTGGTAGTTCTTTTAATATTATAGATACTCTAGCAAGTAATTCTTTCATACCTTGCCCTGATATAGCAGATATTTTATATATCTCCATATCATTTTCTTTTGCAAGTTTTTCTAATTCATTATATAAATTTTCATCTTGCATACTATCTATTTTATTTGCTACTATTATTTGTTTTCTTTTACTTAGTTTTTCACTATATTTTTTTAATTCTTCATTAATAGTATTAAAATCTTGTACTGGATTTCTTCCCTCTATTCCAGATACATCTATAACATGTAGTAAAAGTCTTGTTCTTTCAATATGTCTCAAGAATTGCAATCCAAGACCTGTTCCTTCACTAGCACCTTCTATTATTCCTGGAATATCTGCTATTACAAAACTATCTCCATATTCTGATTTTACAACACCTAAATTAGGCTCTAATGTTGTAAAATGATAATCTGCAATTTTTGGAGTTGCAGATGTTACAACAGATAAAAATGTAGATTTTCCTACATTTGGAAATCCTATTAATCCCACATCTGCAAGAAGTTTTAATTCTAAAATAATTTCTTTTTCTATTCCTTTTTCTCCACCTTGAGAGAAGCGTGGAGCTTGTCTTGTTGATGTTGCAAAATGAGAATTCCCTTTTCCTCCTCTTCCACCTGGAAATATTTTTTCTACTTGATTTTTTTCTGATAAATCGGCTAATATTTTTCCTGTTTCAACATCTTTAATAATAGTACCTATTGGGACTTTAATATATAAGTCTTCTCCACTTCTTCCATAACGGTGATTTGCCTCTCCATTTTTCCCATTTTCTGCTTTAAATTTCTTTTTATATCTAAAGTCTACTAATGTATTTATATCTTTATCTACTATAAAATATACATCTCCACCTTTGCCACCATCTCCTCCATCAGGTCCTCCAGCCGCTACATATTTTTCTCTTCTAAATGAAATGGCACCATCTCCTCCATCTCCAGATTTTACTAAAATCTTTGCATAATCGGTAAACACTTTATTACCTCCTCTAATTACTTTCTATACTTTTCTATCTTTTTGTTAATATTCAGGCTATATATTATATCATTTATTAATCGTCTAATATATCATAACCATAAATTTTTATTTGTATATTTAAAAATTAATTGTAACAATAAAAATATTTATATTCTGGACATTAACATATTTTTTTCATTTTCTCTTTTAATCTTACAATTATTTGTTAATCTTTCTATCTTTATTACTAATTATACTTTAATTTGTATACCAAATTTATAATTTTAATTAATTGCTTTTATATTTATTAACTATTATTATTCAAAATAATTCAACTTCATAGCTTCTTTTACTTTTTTCATTGTCTGTTTAGCTATTTTTCTTGCATGATTTGTTCCTTCCATTAAAATGTCTTTTACTTCATTCGGTCTTTCTTCATAATATCTTCTTTTATCTCTTATTGGTTCTAATTCTTGATTTATATTGTTTATTAATTGTCTTTTACAAGCAACACAACCTCTTTTTCCAGCTTTACATTCTTCACATATAGCTTTTACTTCACCCTTACTAAATAAATTATGATAATATGCAACCATACAAATATTAGGATTTCCTGGGTCATCTTTTTTTATTCTACCAGGATCTGTAATAGCACTCATTACTTCTTTAGCAATTTCGTCTTCTGAATCTGATAAATAAATTGCATTTCCTAAAGATTTCCCCATTTTTTCATTTCCATCTAATCCTTTTATTCTTTTTGCATCTGAAAGAAGAGCTTGTGGTTCATATAATGTTTCTCCATAAATACTATTAAATTTTCTAACTATTTCTCTACATTGTTCTATTAATGGAAGCTGATCTTCTCCAACAGGGATTATTGTTCCTTCAAAAGCTGTTATATCTGCCGCCTGACTTACAGGATATCCTAAAAATCCATATGTTACACTTTCTCCAAATATATCTCTTTTTTGAGCTATTTCTGTTTTTACAGTTGGATTTCTTTGTAGTCTTGCAATTGTGACAAGATTTGAATAAAAAACTGTAAGTTCTGCAATTTCTGGTATCATAGATTGTAAGAAAAATGTTACTTTATTTGGATTAATTCCAACAGCTAATTCATCCATTACTATTTGGCTTACATTTCTTTGTACTTTTTCTGGATTATTAAAATTATCTGTTAGTGCTTGAACATCTGCAACTTCTATAAAAGTTTCATGTTCATCTTGCAACTTTACTCTTGATTTTAATGAACCAAAATAATGTCCTATATGCAATTTTCCTGTAGGTCTATCACCTGTTAAAATACGTTTTTTATTTTTGTCAATCATTTTTTACCTCTCTTTTAATTTCTCTTTTTAAGTAAACTTTTCTTATTGATTATACTTTATTTTATGCTGATTTGCAAGAAAAAACCATTAGAATATTGTTCTAATGGCTTTTGTTTATAATTTATTACTTGAATTTATGCGTTAGTTTCCTCTACTGGATAAACACTAACTTTTTTCTTGTCTCTTCCAAGTCTTTCAAATTTAACTTTACCAGTTACTTTTGCATATAATGTATCATCGCTTCCGATACCTACATTTGTTCCTGGATGGATTTTTGTTCCTCTTTGTCTTATTAAGATATTTCCTGCTTGAACTAATTGTCCATCAGCTCTTTTTAACCCAAGGCGCTTTGATTCACTATCTCTACCGTTCTTAACGCTACCTTGCCCTTTCTTATGAGCCATGTTTATTCACTCCTTCCATTTTGTAGATTGTAAAACTTTATTATTTATGCTTCTACTGTTTCTTTTGCTTTTTTTGCAGAAGCTATTTTTATTGTTGTTATTTCAACCTTTGTATATGGTTGTCTATGTCCTTGTGTTCTTCTGTAGTTTTTCTTAGCTTTATATTTGTAAACGATAATTTTTTTACCTTTACCATGGCTAACTACTTTTCCTTCTACTTTAACACCTTTTACATATGGAGCTCCTACTTCTACTTTACCTTCATTAGATACTAAAACTACTTTATCAAAAGTAACTTTTTTTCCTTCTTCAGTGTCTAATTTTTCAAAGAAAACTACATCTCCTTCTGTAACTTTGTATTGTTTACCACAACTTTCGATTATTGCGTACATTTAAGTACACCTCCCTTTATATGTATACTCGCTAAGCATAAAATACTAGGTAGCTAAATAATTTTAGCATTTTAGGTACCCGACTCAGGCGGCTTACAGATGTATATTTTACCATAATAGTCAAGCTTTGTCAATCATTATTTTTACATATTTGCAAGTATTATGGAAACTATTTTTCATTTCTAATATTTACAATTTTAGGTTTATTTGTTATAAATCCCATCTTTAATTTTACATCAACATGAACATTTGGATATTCTTCTGTTACATTTACACTATCTGCATTTATTCCACTCCATAAATCAAACAAAACTTTATGTTCTCCAATACTTACAGGCACTTCTAATATTCCATTATTAGAAATACTACCTACTACTTTTCCATCTACATATACCATTATATTTATTAAACAACCAATAAAACGTCCTATTCTATGAAATATTATTTTTCCCATTTTATTATTTGCTTTTTGTATTTCTTTTCCACAACTCATGCAGAAATCACTATCATTTGGTACTTCTTTTCCACAATTTGTACAAAACATTTTTACCACCTCTAATATTACTTTAACATATAACTATATTTGTTTACAATACTTATTTGGAGCTTTTTATTGTCTGAAATCTTGTATTTTATGTTAATTTGTGTTACAATATGGTTAATGTACTAACATTTAGCAAATATTCCTTTTTCAGTTTATAAATCATTACACCAATAGTACAAAATTTTATTTTTTGGAGGATTTTTCCATGGCACAGAATAACATTGTTTACTTTGATGCAAACGGTTGCACATCTAATGCAGAGCGGTTTGTCAAAAACCTTCAGGTAACTAATATCACTTCAGTTATGGCTGAAAAACATGGCATTCCCTGCACTGTAAAACTCTCATTCTCCAATGGACTTATCGTTGAAATTCACGATGGTTATAACATTGGTTATGGTGGCACAGGTCCTGGTTATTTACATGATTTGCTTATTTCTGCAGGTTTCACAACAGATGATGCTAATTGTGTATACAAAACTGGCATCACATCTATTTGCTTGACCAAGTGACCCTTGCATCACAACATCACATCAAGCGTCGTTCTTTCTTTTAAAGAATGGCGCATTCTTTATTTTATAATACTCAAATTCTTATTATATTTATACATTACTTTATTGTTTTATATTTACTCCAATCACTGCAAAACAATACAACAATAATATTTCTCTCTATTTAATAAACTGTAATCCGAGATTTGTCATAAATAGAAAAATTGCCAAAATGCCAATTCCCTTTTGACATTTTGACAACTCTAAGCAATTTTGACAATTTTCTATTATTCCACTTTCACATTTACATTCCCTGCAATATCTTCTAATTCTTTTAAAATCTGTTCATTTAAGAAAATTCCCCCTGCTGGATCTTTTCTTTCTCCATTCACGATATATACTTGTATATTATTTTTTTCTCCTGTAAAGAATTTTAGTGCTCCTCTTAATTTATTCTTCTTACTGTCATCTAAATTTGTAATATCTAATACTAATGTTTTATTTTTTACTGCTCCAAATTCTTTTATATTACTTGCAACGATTTTTGGTTCTTCATCTTCTCTTATGCTTAATCTTCCTTCTACTAATACAACATTATCTTCCATTAGTATATTTACACAAGATTGATAACAATTCTCGAAAATTATTATTTCTGTGCTTCCATATAAATCCTCTACAGTAACAAATGCCATAATTTTATTTGTCTTTGTATATTTTTTCTTAACACTATTTATTATTCCTGCAAGTTTTACATTTTGTCCATCTTGATAGTTTGCCTTTTCATTATTTTGAATAGCTTTGCCTGCTTCTCTCATTTGCATTGAATTAATATTAGATTGTTTTTCTAACTCTTCTCTAATTTCTTCTAAAGGATGTCCTGTTACATATAAACCTAGCATCTCTTTTTCCATTGATAATAATTCTTTTTCAGAATATTCTTTCAAAGTTGTATATGTATATTTCATTTTTTCCATTTCTTTTTCGTCTTCTTTTGTTCCACCTAAATCAAACATTGTAATCTGACCTTTTAGGCTTTTTTTAGAACTATCAGAAATAGAATCTATAATTGATTCAAAAGATGCCATTAAAGTACTTCTAGTTTGTTCAAAATCATCAAAAGCTCCAGATTTTATTAAACTTTCGATACATTTTTTATTTACCGCTTCTCCTTCCATCCTTTCGCAAAAATTAGTAAAGCTTTCAAATTTTCCTTTTGATTCACGGTTTTTTACAATAGTATCTACAACAGATGTTCCTACATTTTTTATACTTCCTAAACCAAAACGAATTTTACCATCGTAGGCAGTAAATCTTGTATAACTTTTATTTATATCTGGCTTTAATATTGAAATATTCATTCTTTTACATTCATCAATATACATAGGAACTTTATCTAAATTCCCTAAAAAGCTATTTAATGTTGCTGCCATAAATTCTTCTGGATAATATGCTTTTAAATATGCTGTACGATAAGAAACTACTGCATATGCTGCTGCATGAGATTTATTAAATGCATATTTTGCAAATTCTGCCATCTCATCAAATATTTTATTAGCAGATTGTTCATCAATTCCATTTCTTATGCAACCTGGAATTATAATGTTTCCTTCTTCATCTGTTTGCCCATGAATGAAATATTCTCTTTCTTTTGCCATTACATCTAACTTTTTCTTACCCATTGCACGTCTAACTAAATCTGCACTTCCGAAGTGAATATCCTGCTAAGTCACGCACTATTTGCATAACTTGTTCTTGATATACCATACAACCATAAGTAACCTCTAAAATTGGTTTAAGTGCTGGATGTGTATAAACAGCATGCTCTGGGTCTTGTTTATTTGCAATATATCTTGGTATTTGGTCCATTGGTCCTGGACGATATAATGAAACTCCAGCTATAATGTCTTCCAAACAGTCTGGTTTTAATTCCTTCATAAAATTTGTCATACCTTGACTTTCAAACTGGAAGATTCCTATGCTATCACCATCTTGCCATAACTTATATACAGTTTGGTCATTCATATCTTTATCAAATTTAACATCTATTCCTCTTGTATGTTTTACTAGATTAATAGTATCTTGTATAACTGTTAAGGTACGTAGTCCTAAAAAGTCCATTTTTAAAAGTCCAAGTTCTTCTAGTGTTGTCATTATATATTGAGTAGAGATTGTTCCTTCACGAACATAAAGTGGAACATATGTATCTACTGGCTCTTTTGTTATAACAATTCCACATGCATGAGTTGATGCCTGTCTTGGAAGCCCTTCTAATGATATAGCAATATCTAATAACTGTTTTATTTGATTATCATTTTCATACAATTCCCTTAGTTCTCTATTTTGTTCTAATGCTTTATTAATTGTAATATGTAATTCATTTGGAATCATTTTTGCAAGTCTATCAGCTTCTGAATATGGATAATCCAAAACTCTTGCTACATCTCGGATTACCATCTTTGCAGCCATTGTTCCAAATGTGATTATCTGTGAAACATGGTCATGTCCATATTTTTCTGAAACATAATCAATTACTCTTTGTCTATCAACATCAGAAAAGTCAACATCAAAATCTGGCATGCTTATTCTTTCTGGATTTAAAAATCTTTCAAAAATTAAACTATATTTAATTGGGTCTATATCTGTTATCCCTATTGCATATGCAACAATAGAACCTGCTCCAGAACCACGTCCTGGTCCTACAGGTATTCCTTGAGATTTGGCCCAATTGATATAATCCCATACAATTAAGAAATAATCTACATACCCCATCCTTTTTATAACAGATAGTTCATATTCTGCACGTTTTAATATTTCTTCTGACGGATTTTCTCCATACCTTTCTATTAAGCCATCATCACATAATTTTTTTATATAATCATAATGCGAGTTAAATTCTTCTGGTACATCATAATTTGGTAAAATAGTATGTCCAAATTCAAAATCTACATTACATTTTTCAGCAATTTTTACTGTATTTTCTATTGCTTCTGGAAGATTTGCAAAATAATCTTTCATTTCTTCTGGAGATTTTATATAAAAATCATCTGTTTTGAATCTCATTCTATCTTCATCTGTCATTCTTTTTCCTGTTTGAATACATAGTAAAACTTCGTGATTATAACTATCTTCTTTTTTTAGATAATGTGCGTCATTTGTTGCAACAAGCGGAATCTTAAGCTTTCTCGCAAGTTCTACTAGTTTTTGATTTGCAAGTATTTGTTCTCTTAAAGAATTACTTTGTACTTCTAAATAGTAGTCTTCTCCAAAAATATTTTTATGCCAAATCGCAATCTCTTCTGCCTTTTCCATATCATCTTTTAATATCGCCTGAGCCACTTCTCCACCTAAACAAGCACTACAACAAATTAAACCTTCATGGTATTTTTCTAATATTTCTTTATCTATACGAGGCTTATAGTAATATCCATCTACAAATCCTAAAGAAACAAGTTTTGCTAAATTTTTATATCCATCATTATTTTTTGCAAGTAATATTAAATGATAGTATTTATTATCTATATTTGGTTCTTTATCAAATCTAGTTCTTGGTGCAACATATACTTCACATCCAATAATGGGTTTTATTCCATTTTTTTTACATTCTTTATAAAAATCTATTGTTCCAAACATAGAACCATGGTCTGTTATAGCGATTGCATCCATTCCTAATTCTTTTGCTCTTACTGGTAAATCTTTTATTCTATTTGCTCCATCTAGTAAAC
>ENA-ORMR01002470-ORMR01002470.1-human-gut-metagenome-genome-assembly--contig:-NODE-2470-length-11450-cov-3.994910_pt1 | contig 11450 bp, 14 predicted proteins | sample MGYA00242107_ERZ509003 | MGnify/ENA primary metagenome ERZ509003 (study PRJEB26280, sample SAMEA2338699) | human gut metagenome | biome: human gut; feature: human-associated habitat; material: faeces... | reverse complement strand
AATATCGGTATCATGGCACATATTGATGCTGGTAAAACTACTACTACTGAAAGAATACTATTTTATACTGGTAAAACACATAAAATAGGTGAAGTTCATGAAGGTGAAGCAACAATGGACTGGATGGCTCAAGAACAAGAAAGAGGTATAACAATTACTTCGGCTGCAACAACTTGTTTTTGGAACAATAACAGAATAAATATAATAGACACTCCAGGACACGTTGACTTTACAATAGAAGTTGAAAGATCTCTTAGAGTACTAGACGGTTCTGTTACAGTACTTTGTGCTAAGGGTGGCGTTCAACCACAATCAGAAACTGTTTGGAGACAAGCAAATAAATATAATGTACCAAGAATGGTATATGTTAATAAAATGGACATCACAGGTGCTGATTTCTATAATTGCGTAAAACAATTAAGAGAAAGATTACAAGCAAATGCTGTGCCAATTGCATTACCTATTGGAAAAGAAGATAACTTTAAAGGAATTGTTGACTTATTAAAAATGGAAGCTTTAGTACATTATGATGATCTTGGAAAAGATGTTAGACATGAAGAAATTCCAGAAGACATGAAGGAATTAGCAGAAAAATATAGAACTGAGTTACTAGAGCATATTGCAGAAGTTGACGATGATTTAATGGAAAAATATCTTGGCGGTGAAGACATTTCAATCGAAGAAATGAAAGCTGCTATAAGAAAATCTACTATAGCTGGTACAATGGTTCCAGTTACTTGTGGAAGTTCATATAAAAATAAAGGTGTACAAGAACTATTAAATGCAATAGTTGATTATATGCCATCACCATTAGATATACCACATATCAAAGGTACAACATTAGATGGTGTTGAAACAGAAGCTAAGACATCTGATTCAGAACCATTTGCAGCTTTGGCATTTAAAATTGCAACAGATCCATTCGTAGGAAAATTATGTTTCTTTAGAGTATATTCAGGAACATTAGACGCTGGTTCAACAATATTAAATGCGAATAAAGATAAAAAAGATAGAATGGGAAGAATCCTTTTAATGCATTCTAACCATAGACAAGATATTGACAAGGTATATGCTGGAGATATAGCTGCAGCAGTTGGATTAAAAGAAGTATCAACAGGTGATACACTTTGTGATCCAGCACATCCAGTTATATTAGAATCAATGGAATTCCCAGAGCCAGTTATTGATATCGCTATCGAACCAAAAGACAAAGCAGCTCAAGAAAAAATGGGTATAGCTTTATCTAAGTTAGCTGAAGAAGATCCAACTTTCAAAGCTTACACAAATCATGAAACTGGTCAAACTATTATCGCTGGTATGGGTGAATTACACCTTGATATTATCGTTGATAGATTAAAGAGAGAATTCAAAGTTGAATGTAATGTAGGTAAACCACAAGTTGCTTACAAAGAAACAATTAGAAATAAAGTTAAAGTTCAAGGAAAATTCATCAGACAATCTGGTGGAAAAGGACAATATGGTGATGTTTGGTTTGAAATGGAACCATTAGAGCCAGGTAAAGGTATAGAATTTGAGAGCAAAATCGTTGGTGGTGCTGTTCCTAAAGAATATATCAAACCTATTGAACAAGGTATGAGAGAAGCTGCTGAAACAGGTATCTTAGCTGGTTACCCAGTTATCGATTTCAAAGTTTCATTAGTAGATGGATCTTACCACGAAGTTGACTCTTCAGAAATGGCATTCAAGATTGCTGCTTCTATGGCTTTCAAAGAAGGTTGTAGACAAGCTAAGTCAGTCATCTTGGAACCAATTATGAAAGTTGATATAACTGTTCCAGAAGAATACATGGGTGATGTTATTGGTGACATTAACTCTAGACGTGGTAGAATGGAAGGAATGGATGGAGAAGACGGAATGCAAGATATTCATGCATTTATTCCACTTTCTGAAATGTTTGGATATGCTACTGATTTACGTTCAAAAACTCAAGGTAGAGGAACATATTCTATGGAACCTTCTCACTATGAAGAAGTTCCTAAGTCAGTTCATGATGCAATTGTTTCATCAAGAGCTAAAAAAGAAAACTAATATAAAGGTTATCTAGGTGATGAAACATTACCTAGATAGAAATTTAAATTTCAAGCATTTATGGTGCTGGATGTTTAAATAATTTATAAAATATATTGCATTTTTCCTAGAAATAGTATAAAATGCTTATGCTAATTAAATTAGTTATTAAATTTAAATTCAAAATAAAAAATAAGAAAAAGGAGGAATTTCAAATGGCTAAAGCTAAATTTGAAAGAACAAAACCACACGTTAACATTGGTACAATCGGACATGTTGACCATGGTAAAACAACAACAACAGCTGCTATTACAAAATACCTAAGCTTATTAGGAAGAGCTCAATATGAAGCATATGATCAAATCGATGGTGCTCCAGAAGAAAAAGCAAGAGGAATCACAATTAATACAGCTCACGTTGAATATGAAACAGAAAACAGACACTATGCTCACGTTGACTGTCCAGGTCACGCTGACTATGTTAAAAACATGATTACTGGTGCTGCTCAAATGGATGGTGCTATATTAGTAGTTTCAGCTGCTGATGGACCAATGCCACAAACTAGAGAGCACATCTTACTTGCTAGACAAGTTGGTGTTAAATATATCGTTGTTTACTTAAATAAATGCGATATGGTTGATGATCCAGAATTATTAGAATTAGTTGAAATGGAAGTTAGAGATCTATTATCTAAATATGATTTCCCTGGAGATGAGATTCCAATTATAAAAGGATCTTCATTAAAAGTATTAGAGAGCACATCTACAGACCCTAACGATCCTGTATATGCTCCAATGAAAGAATTAATGGATGCTGTTGATAGCTATATTCCAACACCAGACAGACCAACTGACCAACCATTCTTAATGCCAGTAGAAGATATATTCTCTATCACAGGTAGAGGAACTGTTGCTACAGGTAGAGTAGAAAGAGGAGTTGTAAAAGTTTCTGATGAAGTTGAAATCGTTGGATTAAAACCTGAATCAAGCAAAACTGTTGTTACAGGTGTTGAAATGTTCAGAAAATTATTAGACCAAGCTGAAGCTGGTGATAATATTGGTGTATTATTAAGAGGTGTTCAAAGAACAGATATCGAAAGAGGTCAAGTTCTTGCAAAACCAGGAACAATACATCCACATACAAAATTTAAATCACAAGTTTATGTATTAACTAAAGAAGAAGGTGGAAGACATACACCATTCTTTAATGGATACAGACCACAATTCTATTTCAGAACAACTGACGTTACAGGTGTTATCGAATTACCTGCTGGAACAGAAATGGTTATGCCAGGTGATAACATTGATATGACAATCGAATTAATTACACCTATCGCTATCGAAAAAGGATTAAGATTCGCTATTCGTGAAGGTGGTAGAACAGTAGGTTCTGGTGTTGTATCTGAAATATTAGAGTAATAAATACAGTAATAGCAAGGGTTGCAGAGATTTGCAACAACCTTGCTATTTTTGCGTTTCCCACATTTTTCCCACATTAGTTTTAAATAATCTCAGATAAAATCAATTTTATTTACAATGTCTTGTTTAGTTTTAGGTAGTGCTTCCAGATACATTTCTGTAATTGTAACACTACTATGACCTAGCAATTCTTTAACAGTTATTAAGTCCGCACCATTTGTTAAAAGGAGCGTTGCAAAGATATGTCTTAAATCATGAAATCTTTTATTTTTAAATTTAGTTTTTTCTATATTATTTTTCCATGCTTTTTCAAACCATTTTATGTCAAAATGATTATTTTTTTGAGTAGTGAAAACGTAATTACTGTTATGTGGAATATTATTTAATAAGTTGAAGATAGCATCTGACATAGGTATAATTTTAACTGCATTTTGGCTTTTAGGGGTTTGAAGAATAGTTGTATAACCTTTTATCTCCATTCTCTGTAATATCAGCCATATAGCTCAGATTATGTCTAACATATATTTCTTTGTTATTTAAATCTATATCTTCCCATTGTAAGCCTAAAATTTCTCCTTTTCGCATACCAGTACCCAGTGCAAATCGAACAACATCGTAATATTGAGTAGATTTGAATATTTCAAGTAATTCCGGTATTTCTTCTTTTGTAAAATATTGAAATTTAGTTTTTCTATCTGCTATAATTCTATTTATTTCTTTAGTTTCTTTTTTTAATGTGATTGCAATATTAGGATTTTTAAATAAGTAATTTTGACTTTCTGCATATTTAAAAAATTGATTTAATAATTTATATACTTTTTTTGCTTGTCCCGAGGATAACTTATTATATAATTCTTGTAATTTTAGTGATTTTATATCTTTTATTGGAATGTTACTGATAGTATCACTTTCAATAAAGTTTTTATAGGTTCCGTAATAACTCTCAAAAGAAGATGCCTTTATTTCATTTTTCTTTACATTAAATAGCCATTTAGGAAGTAAAGTATTAATAGTATAGTTACTATCTATAAGACCATTTTTTAAATCATTTATATATGCATCTGCTTTTTCATTTGCTTCTTTTACACCAGTACCATAAAATTCTTTTCTGATTGCTGTACCATCTGCTTTATGTCCAATCACTCGACTAACTCGATAATATTCTTTTCCATTTTTTATACAATTAGTTTTCTTTGCCATTCTTTATCATCTCCTTATAAAAATAAGATAAGTATTGTTGTACTTATCTTTAGTAAATATATCCATATTTTGCTTCATAAAAATTTAATGCGTTTTGCATATATTCGCATGTAACATCAAAATAATCTGCTAGACTACAAATATTATCTATCCCGTCTTAAAATTGCTGATTTTAATTTGTCGTAGGGAATTAATGTGTAGTAGCTCCATTTTTATTTTGTATTAAACTAAAAATATGTATTGATTTTTTGAAAAAAACAATGTATAATTAATATAGAAATACATATAATGTTTATAAAGCTTATGCTTTTATTGGACTGGGTAGTACCCCTTAGGGAGTACGTAGAATGAAAATTCGCCACAGCCCGTTTTTTTATGATAAAAATTCTTTACAAAAGGACAATCCGATTTTTTTATCATTAAAAGAATATACTTTAGAACCATAAATTTTAGTAATATTTTTAGCTAAATTCTGTTGTTCTTTATTCGTAGAGTTTTCAAAAAAGTTAAAAACGCTACCAGCTACAAAGTCAGCCAATTGTGCACCAAGTGTATATCTAGAATATACCACATTAATTGTAGGTGAAAAAATATTATTATTAAAGGATTTATATATTTTATTATTTGTTAGTGCATTCTTATAAGCATTGTAAATTAAATCGTCTTTGTGAGTTCCAGAATCTTTTTTGTCGATAAAAACAATAGTATCTTCTTGAATTTTGTTATTACACATAAAAGTATCGACCGATTTTAAAATATATTCAAAACACAACCTGTAAATATCATCTTTATTTTTTACAATATCTTTGGTTGTAGTATAATATTTATCTTGAACAGTAGCAAAAATTGTACAATCTATATTATTAAGTAAAGTAGCAACTTTTGTTTTATAACAATATTTATCAAAGGATTTATCACAAGCAATATTGCAATTTAGTATATTTCCTTTTAAACTATGTTTTATCTCCTCAAAGTTATTTATAAAACACTCATTTTTAAATTCTTGTACATTATTTTCGACTCTATTAAGTTCATGTGCTTTAATTAGGATACCACCCAACACGAAATATCTAGTATTTCCCCCTTCAATACTATAATCACTGTCTTTTTTTAAGTCGCACGTTCCAGAGTCATCTATATATAATAGATACATTAAAAAGGTAAATCGTCTTCATTATTTAGGGAGAATGAAGGTTTTGTTTCAAATAATCCATAATTGTAAAAAATTGATGCAGAACCGCAATATTTACAGAATTTAGCGTTCTCGTTTAATATTTCTTGGCAATCATAGTTAGAGCATTTGTTTACTACTGGAGCTCCACATTCAGAACAAAAAAGTTCTTTCTCATCTTTAATATCTGTTTGTGCACCACATTGTAAGCATTTCTTTGCTTTATAAACACAAACATTTTTTAATTCATTGTCATTATTTAAGTCTTTAATTCCCATTTTTCATTTTCCTTTCTTCTATAATAATTTATTTTTTATTTTCTTCATCTTTTTCTTGTTTCGCAAGTAATCCTTCTATAGTACTTTTAATAATAGCTTTATTAGTTTCGTTCAGTCCTTTTATACCAGAGGCGAAAGCTATATCAGCTTCGTCTATATTAACTTGTCCTGCTTTTCTTATATCTGTTTTGCACAATATATAATCTATACTACAATCAAATATTTCAGATAGTTTAACAAGAATTTCTAAACTAGGTTTTCTAGTTTCATTTTCATATAAACCAATTACACTTTTAGAAGAATCTAATCTATTAGCTAAATCTTGTTGGGTATATCCAAATTCTTCTCTTAAACTTTTTATTCGATTCATAAAAATCAATCCTTTCGTTTATTATTATAGCATACTCAAAGTATACTTTTCAATATTTTTTGATAAAAAAGTTTCTTAGAGCAGACTGGATTACAAAAGAAAATAAAAAAATATGTATATTTTTATAAAAAAACTACTTGACAGTCTACTTAAAGTAGGGTATGCTGTTAGCAGACAAAGGAAAGGAGGAATAAAATGAAAAGAGAAGAATTACAAAATTTCAGAATAAAAAATAAACTAACTCAAGAGCAAATGGCAAATAATCTAGACGTTACATTTTCTCATTATAAGGCTATAGAATACTGTCAAAGAAATCCTAGTTTTGAACTGCTAAGAAAATTTAAAATCGAATTTACAAAGGCAAATGTAGATAAAATTTTTTTATCTTAAAAGTCTACTTTAAGAATACTGAAAGAGGTGAAATATGTTATCAAAAGAAGAAAGAGAAATAATTAAAAAAATTGGAATATACCAATTTAACAAAATGAAAGAATTAAATATGAACTTAGAAGAATTTGAACAATATAAAAAAAAGCAAAAAGAAGAAAGAAAGTTTAAACAGAAGATTGGATATAGAAAATATACAGAATTAAAAGAACTAGGAATGACATTAGAAGAATATAAAGAATTTTTAGAAAAAACAAAATATAAAAACAGACAAAAACGTGAAGAGAAAAATAAAATTAGATACAGAACAATAAGGTATGTTGAAAGATATTGTGATTTAGAAATGAAGTGTCAAATTTGTAATACAACAGAAGATGTACAAATACATCACCCTAATTACAATGACTATCTAAAAGTGAATTTTCTTTGTATTAAGCATCATAATCAGTTGCATAATTTTGAGTTAGTTCCTCCAGAAATAATTGATTTAGAAAATATAGCAGTAAAAAAACAACTACAAAAGCAGAAACAGGAATATATAAAATCACAAATTCAAAATATGAAACAAGATATATTGAAAAATGGATATTCGTATAAAGAAATAGCAGATAAATACAAAATAACAGAAGGAACAATTAAAAGACATTTAGAAAAAGAAGAAAATTGGCAACTTATAGAAAAAAAGTTAAAAGAGGCAGGAAAAATTAATGAATCTGTTTCTAAGATGAAACATAAAACTAATCCACTTCAAAAATATAGAATAGAACATAATTTAACAATTAAAGAACTTTCAAAAATGACACAAATACCAGCACCAACAATAGCTAAAATAGAAACAGGTGCTACAGATATTAACAAAATAAAACCTAACACTAGAAAAAAGTTGGAAAAACTGAAAGAGGTGAAAATAAATGGACATTAACATACCAAAATATATATCCGCAGAAAAATACAGTAAAGAAAGCGGACTAGGGGTTGAGGAGGTAAAACGTCTATGTAGGTTGAGAGAAATACCTTGTAAGATGACAGAAGGTGGATATTATAAAATAGAGGTTTACAATAACGCAGTACCAAAAGAGCAATACGAAAAAGTAAAAGAAGAAAATATAAGATTAAAAACAATTATAGAACAAATAGGAAATACAACTAAACAAGTTATTTAGAAAGGCAGGTGAATAGAGATGGAGGAAGATATAGGAACATTAGTAGAAAATGAATATAAAAAACCGTTATCGTCATTATCAATAAGAAAAGACAATGCACCACTTACAACAGAAGTTTTGCAAGTACTACATAATAGAAACTTAAGTGTAAGTGAAGCATTAGAAATTCTCAGCGATGCAATTTATCTAGTAAATAAAATTAAAAAGTTTTAAGAATGATATTCAGCAATCTGATTTCTAATATCATTAAGAATTTTACAGTATTCATTAATATCCATTTTAGCTACATCATAATGAGCATTTATGTAATTAGTAGCTATGATATCTAAATGTAAATCAAAAGCACTAGTCAATATAATCACCTCACTTTCTAGAGGTAATTATATAAATAAAAGAAATAAAAGTAAAGGAGATGATAAATCATGCAACTAACAAAAAGAGAACAAAGATTAATAAGACAAGCTCAAATAAGATTAATAGGAAATTTAATTTCTGGAGCATTACTAATAGGTACATTTTTAGTAGGATTTGGATACATGATGATTAGATAATTTTTTCAAAATGTTCAGTTTAGAGAAAAACAGATGTTAAAGTTTAATCAGAAAGGGGTGAGAATATGATAGATAGAATTTTAAAAGCACAAAATGAATTTATGAAAATACAATGTAAAAACAATAAAGCTTATAGACAATTACATATTAAAGATTTAACAGAAAATTTAAGACAATTACAAGAAATAAAAATGGTAGATATGTTAGACGAATTAAGTAATAAAGAGAAATTTGAAACTGTATTACAGATTGTAGATTACTATGAAGCATATCTAATAGACAAAATAATAGAACTATCTGACGACGACCAATCTACAAATAGTTCAACAAATTAATAGTATTTATGTTAATACTATTAATTTATATTAACATAAATCTATTAAAAAATCAAGATGAGAATTTATGGAAGAAAAGTTAATTGAAAACAAAGTAAAAAAGATGTTAAACGATTTAAATATGAGAATAAATATAAATGTTTATGGATACTGGATAGAAAACAAAATAGAACAATTAGAACAACCATTTAAAAGTATACTATATTTAAAATACATAAGAGGTATTAATTTATATAAAATGTCTGAACAAATCAATTATAGTTATATACATGTTAAAAGAGTACACATAGAAGCAATAGAAATGTATGCAAGAATATGAAAAATGATACCTAATAAGCTTTAATGATACCATACAATTATGATATATATAATAAAGAAAATTTAAGTAAGTAATACATAAGAGTTAATGGCAAAGGCGGTTAGCTCTTTAAAAATAGAAAAAGCCCCATCAAAAGATAGGGCAATAGCAAAATAACAATGCTATGTTGAGGTTTAGAAAACTTGGTACTTTGCTCTGCGATTAGCACAGTTTAAATGACATTTTGTGCAGTCAGCAGTACAGGCAGGACATCTGTGCACACACTGATTACAATCACTATTTTTACAAAGTTTGCAATGCCTGCACGAAGGGTGAGGGGAATTAAGACATGCTAAAAAATCTCCTTTGTTGCAGTCACAAACAATTAACCGTTTTCGTCCCATAAAGAAAACCTCCTATAAAATATAATATGATTATATTTTAACATAATTGACATAAATAATCAAATTGAATTAGTTATTAATTATACTAGATAAATTAATATAAAAGTCTGGCATATTCTATATGCATATCCTTTCAAAGACTAAATCAAAGACGATTCTATAATAATATATTTCGGAATAGAGAAAGGGTATCATAAAGGAATTTGACTCCTTTGTTCTTAGTTCTAATTTAAGTTCTGAAACCAAAGGCTAGATAGCCCAAAGATAAAAGTAGAGAATAAGCAGACTCCTCACAGTAATAAAATCTGGTGTTTATTTTATATTTATATAAAGTTAAGATAATAATTTTTAATTTGATGTATTTTCGTAAATATTGTACCACATTTTAATCTGTTATATTCCTGTACAAATACATTAACAAAGGGTATTCAATTATATAGATGAGGAAATGGTCAGGTTATATATTATTTTAAAATCAGTGATATAAAGCATAAAATATTGTATTAGGAGATTTTATATTAGTAGGCATATAAGAAGACAATTTTTTTTAGGAATACTAAATGTTAAAAAATAAAAAACTAGTAATGTATTTCTGCATTACTAGTTAAACAAATTAATAAGATTACATAGATATGTATTGTTGTTATTATACAGTAAAAAGTTAATTGTGTCAAATAAAAAATTTACTTATTACCTTGTTACGACAATACATTTTATGAATTTAGGTGAATTAAAAAAGTTGTTTATAAAATATTACTTTATATAAGCAACATAAATGTAAGCATTTCACTATAAGTTAAGTAGTAGTGTGGTAATACAACATCTTTGTAAAGCATTATATACTTAAATATCATTTTAATTAATACTATTATATAATATTTATAATTTATTATATATCTTATATCAGTATTAATAAATAATAAAATACATATAATTTAAGGTACTATAGTATAAAAAATTATAAAAGAAATATGGGGACGTAAGAAATTTCAAACAGAATAATTATAATTTCAAGATTAATTAATAAAAAGAAATAATGAAAAAACTGAAGTAGTCACAAAATGTATACTTCAGTTTATTATTTTCATTTTTTGTAAATAATACAATGTTTACTTCATAATGTATTTTCATCTATCTTAACAGATATTTTAGAAATACTATAAAAAAACGTTTCTAAACATTTTGCTATTCTACATAAAACTAAATAAATAGGGATAAACATTAAAAAAATAGCAAATATTGAACAAAATATCATAGATTCCATAATCAACACCTCTAATAAATTATATTAATAGAAATAAAAAATAGAACAAGTATTAATATAATATAAGGACAAATACTAAATGAGAAGTTTATTAGTGTGATAAGAAAAAATACAAATAAAAACTTTATTGTTCCAAATGCATTTAATAGTAAAAATATTAAAAAAGTCATTACTAAAATTAATGAACTTAAACCTGATATTGTTGTATTTACAGGTGATTTACTTGATGTAAGATATACCGAAAAGTATACTAAAAAAGAAATAGATGTTTTAACAAATGCTTTAAAAGATATAAATGCTTCTTTAGGTAAATATAGTATTATAGGTAATCATGATTATAATTATAATGAACTTAGTAATATATATTATAATTCTAATTTTAATCTACTTGTTAATAAAAATGATATTATCTATGGAAAAGAAGGTTCTACAATTGGAATATATGGATTTGATAATATAACATATGGAAGTCCTAATATCGAAGGACTTAAAGATAATAGTTTTAATTCTTCTAATTTAAAAATAGTTTTATTACATGAAACAGATTATATCGATTATTTTATAAATGATTATAATATTGATG
>ENA-ORMR01002464-ORMR01002464.1-human-gut-metagenome-genome-assembly--contig:-NODE-2464-length-11462-cov-5.252038_pt1 | contig 11462 bp, 9 predicted proteins | sample MGYA00242107_ERZ509003 | MGnify/ENA primary metagenome ERZ509003 (study PRJEB26280, sample SAMEA2338699) | human gut metagenome | biome: human gut; feature: human-associated habitat; material: faeces... | reverse complement strand
GAAGTATCCATGCCGCCGGTGGTCCGGATGGGTGAAAGCGCAGCACTCAGCCTGAAGGTTTTCGTAGGGAATGACCGCCAGGGCGGTCAGAAGCTGTCCGTCAGGAGCGTACAGCAGATAGTGACGGCAGTCTTCCTCGGCGGAGGGATAGGTGAGGGAGATGGAATCGGCCTGGCGGCAGGCGGCGGCCAGCGAGAAAGTCAGCTGCACGAGCAAAACCGCCGGAAGCAGATAAAGCTCTGCCTGCGGCAGCGGCGAAACGCTTTGAAAACCGGCCAGATATTCAAGCATATTGCCCTCGGAGAGCTTTCCCGAGCACACTTTTATCATATCCCGGCACAGCACGGACAATATCACACCGTCGCCTCCGGCGCGCAGCCGGCGAACATCTCTGAGCGCGCCGCCTGCACGCTTTGCCTCGCGCAATGCAAGATAGCGGTTATCCAAAAGCCAGCGGCAGCTCGACGGCATAGATGCCGCGCTGCCGAAGCGCGCCTCGATAAGCCGGTAGACCGCGTTTATTTCCGTGCAGCTTTGCCGGATCTGCGCGCGCAGACTGCTTGCCGGGGCTGTCGATGTGCATTCATTGAGCCTTGCGCAGCTTGCCGCATGGCCGAAAACGGTGTTCTTATTCTGACTGTCCATGTTCATTCTCCCGTCAGTTTGTTATAAATGTCAGTTTTGCCGCAAAATTTGAAATATATTCGGCGTAAGCTGACGAGAGCCGAACCCATATCGCCTGTCAGTACCCTTCCGATTGCTTTTGCCTTGATGGGCGCCGGCCCACCTGCACCAAAGAAAGCCAAAAATATCTCGAAAAGCACAGCCGACAGGTGCCCGTCAAAACCGATATGTGTTCGACTCTCGTCAGCTCAAGTTAAGTGACAAGAATAAACCCTTGACAGCGGGCGGAGATGATGCTATACTCTGTAAAGCAAAAAACGTTTACAGGGGAGGGTACGCCGTGGAGAACAGTGCAGTGATGCGTTCAATGCTGTTTGATTTTTACGGCGAGCTGCTCACGGATAAGCAGCGTGAGTATTTCGACCTCCGCTATAACGAGGATCTTTCGCTTGGCGAGATCGCCGAGCAGTGCGGCATATCGCGCCAGGGCGTGTGGGACATAATTCGCAGAGCCGAGGCCGCGATGACCGAGATCGAAGAAAAAACCGGGCTTATAAAGCGCTTTCTCGAGCGCAACGCCCAGATAGACGAAATAATCCGGGAGCTTAGGGATAAGGGCACAGAGCCGGGTATCCTCAAGCAGCTGGAGGAACTTAAGATTTAGGAGGCAGAGAACATGGCATTTGAATCATTGTCCGACAAGCTGTCCGCTGCCTTTAAAAAGCTGCGCGGCAAGGGCAGACTGACCGCGGCAGACGTCAAGGAAGCCATGAAGGAAGTGCGCATGGCGCTTCTGGAGGCCGATGTCAGCTACAAGGTCGTAAAGGAATTTACAAAAAGCGTTACGGAGCGCGCCTCGGGCGCAGATGTGCTTGAAGCGCTCTCGCCTGCTCAGCAGGTCATCAAAATAGTCAACGAAGAGCTTGTAAAGCTCATGGGCAGCGAAAATCAGCGCCTGAGCATCGGCTCAAAGTCGCCGAGCGTGGTTATGCTCGTCGGCCTTCAGGGGGCCGGTAAAACGACAAACGGCGCAAAGCTTGCAGCCTACATGCGCAAGCAGGGTAAGCGTCCGCTGCTGGCCGCGTGCGATATCTATCGCCCGGCTGCAATAAAGCAGCTCGAGACTGTCGGCAAGCAGCTCGATATCCCCGTGTTCCAGATGGGAACTACAAATCCCGTCGATATCGCAAAGGCTGCCGTCGAGCATGCGAAAAAGCACGGCAACGACCTTGTGTTCCTCGATACGGCAGGCCGACTGCACATTGACGAGGAGCTCATGCAGGAGCTTAAAAACATCCGTGATGAGGTCGAGCCGAGCGAGATACTGCTCGTTGTCGATGCGATGACCGGCCAGGATGCAGTGAACGCGGCAAACGCATTCAACGACGCGCTCGGCGTTACCGGCGTCATGCTCACAAAGCTTGACGGCGATGCGCGCGGCGGCGCGGCGCTTTCGATAAAGGCAAGCACCGGCAAGCCTATCAAATTCATCGGCGTCGGCGAGAAGCTCGATCAGATCGAGCCGTTCTACCCCGACCGTATGGCCTCGCGTATCCTCGGCATGGGCGACGTGCTCACGCTTATAGAAAAGGCCGAGCAGAGCTTTGACGAGAAAAAGGCCCTTGAAATGGCCGAGCGAATGAAGGCAAACCGCTTCTCGCTTTCCGATTACCTCGATCAGATGCGCTCGCTCAAGGGTATGGGCGATATAAACGACCTTGCCGGCATGATTCCCGGCGTTGACGCAAAGACGCTCAAGGGCGCAAAGGTCGATGAAAAGGGCATGGCTCGCATCGAGGCGATAATCCTCTCGATGACTCAGGCCGAGCGCGACGATCCGTCGATACTCAATGCCTCGCGCAAAAAGCGAATTGCCGCCGGCAGCGGCACATCGGTCGTTGATATAAACCGCCTGCTCAAGCAGTTTGACGCGATGCAGGGCATGATGCGCCAGCTTTCCGGCAAGAACATGAAGAAGCTGCAAAAGCGCTTCGGCGGAATGGGCGGAGGCGGCGGTTTCCCCGGCCTCGGCGGATTTAAACTTTGATTACTTTCGCAAACGCGTTTGTAATATATGAAGAAATAATATGGAGGTGAAAGATAAATGGTAAAGATCAGACTTCGCAGAATGGGCGCAAAGAAGGCACCTTTCTACCGCATCGTCGTTGCTGACTCCCGTTGCCCCCGTGACGGCCGCTTCATCGAGGAGATAGGCACTTACGATCCCATGGCAGAGGGCGAAAACATCAAGGTCGATCTCGAGCGCGCAAAGTACTGGATATCCAACGGTGCTCAGCCTACCGAAACCGTACGCGGCCTGCTTACTAAAGTCGAGGCCTAACAAGGAGAAGCTACCGGCATGAAAGAACTTTTGACCTATATCGTACAGAGCCTCGTTGAAAAACCCGAAGAGGTCTCTGTGACCGAGCGCGTTCACGGCGGCGAGACCGTATATGAAGTACGCGTAGCTGACGGAGACATGGGCAAGGTCATTGGCCGGCAGGGCAGGATCGTAAAAGAGATCCGTATACTCATGCGGGCTGTCGCCCAAAGACAGGGCAAAAAGGTTTCAGTCGATATCATGGACTGATTAAAAAGCAGAACGGAAATTACCGTTCTGCTTTTTTGTTGTTCACAAAGTACACAAAGTGCATTTTTAGTGCCGCCGCGCTTGTTAAATCGTGAGTATTGTGGTAAATTATATACTGACCAACTATGGAGGTTTTCACATGGAAAAGCAGCAGTATATCGAAGCGGGCAAAATCGTGAATACACACGGCGTGCGCGGCGAGGTCAAGATCCAGGTATGGCTTGACAGTCCGGAGTTCATGCGCCGTTTTAAGACTTTATATATCGACTCAAAGCCGGTCAGGCTCCTCTCATCGCGCGCGCATAAGGGCTTTCTTATCGCCATGCTCGACGGAGTGGAGGATATAAACGCGGCCATGAGCCTGAAGAATAAGACCGTTTATATCGACCGCGCGGATGCAAAGCTCAAAAAGGGAGAATATTTCCTGCGCGATATCATCGGCTCGCGCGTCGAGACCGAAAACGGCGAGCTTGTCGGCACGCTTGAGGATATCCTCGAAACGCCGGCGTCGTCTGTTTACATCGTGCGCGGCGAAGCAGAGCACATGATCCCGGCCGTTCCGGAATTCATACTCAATACCGATGCGGAAAACGGAATAATAACCGTGCGCCTGATAGAAGGCATGTAATATATTATGTTAACTGACAATAAGGAGAGCTTCCCCGGAATGAGAATAGATATTATGACGCTGTTCCCGGATACGATGAATGCGATAATGCATGAAAGCATCCTCGGACGGGCGGCGAAAAAGGGGATAATCGAGATAAACTGCGTGCAGATACGCGATTATACGGAAAATAAGCAGTGCCAGGTAGACGACTATCCATATGGCGGCGGTTGGGGCTGCGTTATGATGGCGCAGCCGCTCAAGTCCTGCCTTGATGACATTATGTCAACTGCACAGGGCAAGCGCAGCCGCGTTATCTACATGTCGCCGCAGGGCAAGCCATACGATCAGGCAACGGCAAGGCGACTTAAAAACGACTATGACCATCTCGTGCTCGTGTGCGGCCATTATGAGGGCATAGACGAGCGCTTTATCGAGCAGTGCGTCGATGAGGAGATATCGCTGGGCGATTTCGTCCTGACAGGCGGAGAGCTTGCCGCGATGGCGGTTGCCGACTCCGTGTGCCGCCTCGTGCCGGGCGTTCTGGCCGATGAGGAGTGCTTCACCGGCGAAAGCCACTGGGACGGAGTGCTCGAATATCCGCAGTATACGCGCCCCGAGGTCTGGGAGGGCAGGGAAGTGCCGAAGGTGCTTCTCGGCGGAGACCATGCTGCCGTTGCGCGCTGGCGGCGCAAAAAAAGCCTTGAGCGCACGATGGACAAGCGCCCGGATATGTTTGAAAAGCTTGAGCTGACGGATAAAACCGACTTGAAGCTTTTGGGCGAGATAAAGAAAGAGCGCAGCCGCATGCAGCTCACAAAGCCGATAGAGTGCCGCAAGGCCGTGCCGGAGGATATGGATGAGATAATGCTCATCGTGCGTCAGGCCCGCAATTACCTCAAAAAGCACAGGGTTGATCAGTGGCAGGGCGAGTATCCGGCCGAGGCAAACTTCCTGCCGGATATAAATGCCGGAAGATGCTTTGTTATGACATATGGCGGCGCGGTCGCAGGCTTCTTCTGCCTCGGCGAAGAGCCCGAGCCGGATTACGACGGCATAACCGACGGCCGCTGGCACGGCCAGGGCAAATACTGCACGCTGCACCGAGCGGCGGTGGCTGCCGAATTCCGCGGAACGGGAATGAGCCAAAAGCTCATGGAAACTCTTGAATGGCATTCAAGAGGTCTGGGAGCAAGGTCTGTGCGCACCGATACGCACAGAAAAAACAAGGCTATGCAGCAGCTTCTGCGCGCAAGCGGCTTTGTCTATCGCGGAAACATGCTCTGCTCGGCCGAGCCGGGACACGACCCGGCGCGCCAGTGCTTTGAAAAACTGCTTTGACGGAGAAAACGATGGATCTTACGAACATAAACGATATAAAGGCGCTGCTTGCGCGGCACGGCTTCCGCTTTTCCAAATCCATGGGGCAGAACTTTTTGACCGCTGCGTGGGTGCCGGAGGATATCGCCGACGCAGCCGGGCTTGACGAGCGCACCGGCGTTTTGGAGATCGGCCCAGGCATAGGCTGCCTCACCGAGCAGCTTTCAATGCGCGCAGGCAAGGTCGTTTCCGTCGAGATTGACAAGGCACTCAAACCGGTGCTTCGGGAGACTCTCGGAGGCTGTGAAAATGTCGAGATAGTTTTCGATGATGTGCTCAAGGTCGATATTCCTTCGCTTTTGGATGAAAAAATGCCGGGAATGCGACACGTTGTGTGCGCCAATCTGCCGTATAATGTGACGGGACCTGTAATATCAAAGCTTTTGGAGAGCGGCTGCTTTGACTGCGTGACGGTCATGATCCAGCGCGAGGTCGCGCGCAGGATATGCGCAAAGCCCGGAACGGGCGATTACGGCGCGTTCACGGTGTTTGTAAACTGGTTTGCACAGCCAGAGCTTCTTTTCGATGTGCCGCCCGGCTGCTTCATTCCTCAGCCCAAGGTGACCTCGAGCGTGATACGCCTGACAAAGCGCGCAGAGCCCCCGGCAGAGGTAAAAAGCGAGGCAATGTTCATGCGCGTTGTGAAGGCGGCATTCGCCCAGCGGCGCAAGACTTTGCTGAACGCTTTAAGTGCAGGATTTGGCGAAATGAGCAAGGAAACCGTCGAAAAATGCCTTACAGATAGTGGTTTTGACCCAAAACTGCGCGGAGAAGTACTTTCAATTGGTGAATTTGCAAAAATCGCAGATGCTTTTTGCGCTGTTTTAGATTAATTTTTGTAAGCAAAATGCATTGATTAAGAACTATCAAAGATGGTAGTCTTAATTAAGGTGTTATTGGTAATAATTTTTATGAAAATATGGAGGAAAAGATCATGAAACTGACCGATAATGTCCACATTCTCAAGTGGGTCGATGAAATGGCCGCACTTACGAAGCCTGAAAAGATCGTTTGGATCGACGGCTCTGAAGAGCAGCTCGAGCAGCTGAGAGCCGAGGCTATGGGCACAGGCGAGCTTATTAAGCTCAACGAAGAGAAGCTCCCCGGATGCTACCTTCACCGTTCGGACGTAAACGACGTTGCGCGCGTCGAAGATCGCACCTTTATCTGCTCCAAGCGTCAGGAGGATGCAGGTCCGACCAACAACTGGATGGATCCTCAGGAGATGTACAAAAAGCTGTATGAGATATTCGACGGCTCGATGAAGGGACGCACGATGTATGTCATCCCCTATTCGATGGGCGTTGTCGGCTCTGACTTTGCTAAGTACGGCATCGAGCTTACCGACAGCATCTATGTCGTCGTATCCATGGCAATAATGACCCGTATCGGCACCAAGGTGCTCGACGCTATCGGCGACAATGCCGACTATATCAAGGGCCTGCACTCCAAGGCTCAGCTCGATCCCGAGAAGAGATACATCGTCCACTTCCCGGAAGACAACACCATCATGTCCGTCAACTCCGGCTACGGCGGAAACGTTCTGCTCGGCAAAAAGTGCTTTGCACTGCGCATAGCCTCCACCCTCGGCAGAAAAGAGGACTGGATGGCAGAGCATATGCTCATCCTCGGTGTTGAAAATCCGCAGGGCGAGATCCGCTACGTCTGCGGCGCATTCCCGTCCGCATGCGGAAAAACAAACCTCGCAATGCTCATCCCCCCCGAGGCCTACCGTGAAAAGGGCTGGAAGTGCTGGACGGTCGGCGACGATATCGCATGGCTGCGCATCGGTCCCGACGGCAGATTGTGGGCAGTAAACCCCGAAAACGGCTTCTTTGGCGTTGCTCCCGGCACCAGCGCAAAGTCAAACCCCAACGCACTTGCCGCAACCAAGAAGAACACCATCTTCACCAACGTTGTCCACAATCTTGACGACAACACCGTCTGGTGGGAAGGCATGGACAAGAATCCCCCCAAGAACGCTGAAAACTGGAAGGGCGAAAAGTGGGACTGCACCGACGGCAGCAAGGGCGCACACCCCAACTCTCGTTTCACCGCTCCGGCCGTGAACTGCCCCTGCATCAGCCCCGAGTTTGAAAGCAAGACCGGCGTTCCCATCTCCGCCATCATCTTCGGCGGCCGCCGCGCAAAGACCGCTCCTCTGGTCTATCAGTCCCGCGACTGGGATCACGGCGTGTTCGTCGGCTCCATCATGGCAAGCGAGACCACCGCAGCTGCAACCGGCAAGGTCGGCGTTGTAAGGCGCGATCCCATGGCGATGCGTCCGTTCTGCGGCTACAATATGGGCGACTACTGGCAGCATTGGCTCGACATGGGCGCAAAGCTTTCCAATCCCCCGAAGATCTTCAACGTCAACTGGTTCCGCACCGATGACGAGGGCAACTTCGAGTGGCCCGGCTTCGGCGATAACCTGCGCGTTGTCGAGTGGATACTCGGCCGCTGCTTCGGCGAGAAGGACGCAGTCGAGACCGAGCTTGGCTATGAGCCCAAGCCCGAGGACATCAACCTCGAAGGCGTTGATGTCACTCTCGACACCGTTAAGGATATCCTCGGAGTCGATAAGGAGCTATGGCTTGAGGAATGCAAGGGCATCCGCGAGTATTACGCACAGTTCGGTGATAAGCTGCCCAAAAAGCTTGCACAGGAACTCGACGACCTCGAGGCAAGACTTAAAAAGTAAAAAAACGCGCGCTTTTGCGCGCGTAAGCATAGAAAGGATGATTACCCAATGAGCAAGAAGTATGTTTATCTGTTCTCCGAAGGCAACGCAAAAATGCGTGAGCTTCTCGGCGGTAAGGGCGCAAACCTGGCGGAAATGACCAACATCGGTCTGCCCGTACCCCAGGGCTTCACCATTACCACCGAGGCATGCACGCAGTACTATGAAGACGGCCAGAAGATCAATGATGAGATCATGGCAGAGATCATGGAGTACGTAGTGAAGATGGAAGGCATCACCGGAAAGAAGTTCTGCGACCTTGAAAATCCTCTCCTCGTATCTGTCCGCTCCGGCGCACGCGCATCCATGCCCGGCATGATGGACACCATCCTCAACCTCGGCCTGAACGAGCAGGTCGTTGAAGTCATGGCTAAGAAGTCCAATAATCCCCGTTGGGCATGGGACTGCTACCGCCGCTTCATCCAGATGTACTCCGACGTTGTTATGGAAGTCGGCAAAAAATACTTCGAGCAGCTCATTGATGAAATGAAGGAAGCTCGCGGCGTAACTCAGGACGTTGAGCTGACCGCGGACGACCTTAAGGAACTTGCAGGCAAGTTCAAGGCAGAATACAAGGAAAAGATCGGCGAGGACTTCCCGACCGACCCGAAAGAGCAGCTTATGGGCGCTATCAAGGCAGTTTTCCGCAGCTGGGACAACCCCCGTGCAAACGTTTACCGCCGCGATAACGACATCCCCTACAGCTGGGGCACCGCTGTCAACGTTCAGATGATGGCATTCGGCAACATGGGCGACGACTGCGGCACCGGCGTTGCATTTACTCGCGACCCCGCAACCGGAGAGAAGAAGCTCATGGGCGAGTTCCTTACCAATGCACAGGGCGAAGACGTCGTTGCAGGCGTTCGCACCCCGATGCCCATTGCACAGATGGCAGAGAAGTTCCCCGAGGCATTTGCTCAGTTTGAGAACGTCTGCAAGACCCTTGAAGATCACTATCGTGATATGCAGGACATGGAGTTCACCGTTGAAAACGGTAAGCTCTACATGCTCCAGACCCGTAACGGCAAGCGCACCGCACAGGCCGCTCTCAAGATCGCATGCGACCTCGTTGACGAGGGCATGATCACCGAAAAAGAAGCCGTTGCAATGATCGATCCCAGAAACCTTGACACTCTGCTGCACCCCCAGTTTGATGCTGCCGCCCTTAAGGCTGCAACTCCGATGGGCAAGGGCCTTGGTGCATCCCCCGGCGCTGCATGCGGCAAGGTCGTTTTCACCGCCGAGGAAGCAAAGGCATGGAACGAGCGCGGCGAAAAGGTAGTTCTCGTCCGTCTCGAGACCTCTCCCGAGGATATCGAGGGCATGAAGGCCGCACAGGGCATCCTGACCGTTCGCGGCGGCATGACCAGCCACGCAGCCGTTGTTGCTCGCGGCATGGGCAAGTGCTGTGTCTCCGGCTGCGGCGACATTAAGATGGACGAGGAGAACAAGCAGTTCACCCTCGCCGGCAAGACCTTCCACGAGGGCGACTTCATCTCTCTCGACGGCTCGACCGGCAAGATCTACGACGGCATCATCCCCACCGTTGACGCTTCCATCGCAGGCGAGTTCGGCCGCATCATGGCATGGGCCGATAAGTACCGCCGCCTCCAGGTCCGCACCAATGCCGACACTCCGCACGATGCACGCAAGGCTCGTGAGCTTGGCGCACAGGGCATCGGCCTGACCCGTACCGAGCACATGTTCTTCGACAGCGACCGTATCGCCGCATTCCGCGAGATGATCTGCGCCGACACTCTTGAAGAGCGCGTTGCGGCTCTTGCAAAGCTCGAGCCCATGCAGCAGGCCGACTTCGAGGGCATCTATGAAGCAATGGAAGGCTGCCCGGTAACCATCCGTTTCCTTGATCCTCCTCTCCACGAGTTCGTTCCCACTGAGGAAGCCGATATCGAGGCTCTGGCAAAGGCACAGCATAAGTCCGTTGAGACTATCAAGGCTCTCATCGCATCCCTGCATGAGTTCAACCCCATGATGGGTCACCGCGGCTGCCGTCTGGCTGTCACCTATCCCGAGATCGCTGCAATGCAGACCCGTGCTGTCATCAGCGCTGCAATAAACGTTCAGAAGCGCCATCCCGAGTGGAAGATGGTTCCCGAGATCATGATCCCGCTGGTCGGCGAAGTCAAGGAGCTTAAGTACGTAAAGGACGTCGTTGTCAAGAACGCCGACGAGCTGATCGCTGCAAGCGGCCTTGATATGAAGTACCTTGTCGGTACCATGATCGAGATCCCCAGAGCGGCTCTGACCGCCGACGAGATCGCCAAGGAAGCAGAGTTCTTCTCCTTCGGCACCAACGACCTGACTCAGATGACCTTCGGCTTCAGCCGTGACGACGCAGGCAAGTTCCTCGGCGCTTACTACGATAAGAAGATCTATGAGAACGACCCGTTTGCAAAGCTCGACCAGGTCGGCGTAGGCAAGCTTGTCAAGATGGCATGCCAGCTCGGCCGCGCAACTCGTCCCGACCTGCACCTGGGCATCTGCGGCGAGCACGGCGGCGACCCCTCCTCTGTGGAATTCTGCCACAAGGTCGGCCTCGACTACGTCTCCTGCAGCCCCTTCCGCGTCCCCATCGCCCGCCTCGCCGCCGCCCAGGCCGCGATCAAGGACGAGCAGTAAGCTTTCAGCGACTTTTTCAAAAATCACCCCCATCCGGGGGTGATTTTTTTGCTTTGGCGGACCGGGCCGGGTTATATTGACACCCCCTCCCGAGGCTGTTAAAATAATGCAGGATCCGTCGATTTTTGTTGGGGAGGGACTGCCTGTGGCGTTCAGCAGCATCAGTTTTCTGTTTTACTTTCTTCCGCTCTTTTTCATTATCTACTATCTGACCCCCGCGCGGGCGAAAAACGTCGTCCTGCTGACCGGGAGTCTGTTCTTCTATGCGTGGAGCGAGCCGCGGTGGATCCTGCTGCTGCTCGCGTCCATTCTCGTTACCTGGCTGCTCGGCCGGGCGATGCGGCCGGAGGCCGGCGCAGGGCGGCGGCGGGGGCTGCTGATCTTGGGGCTGGTCTTCCAGCTGGGGCTGCTGGTCGCGGTCAAGTACGCCGGGTTCTTCTTTGGCGCTTTTATCGATCTGCCGAAGCTGCATCTGCCGCTCGGCGTGTCGTTCTATACCTTCCACGCGATCAGCTATCTCGTCGACGTCTACCGGCAGAAGACGCCCCCGCAGAAAAACCTCCTGCGCCTGGGGCTGTATCTGGCCCTGTTCCCGAAGCTGGTCATGGGCCCGATCGTGCCATATCACGAGCTGGAGCCTGCGCTGGCGCAGCGCACGATCGACGCGCAGGACGTGTCGGATGGCTGCTTCCGCTTCACCATCGGGCTGGCGAAAAAGGCGCTGCTGGCCGACGCGCTGGCGGGGCTGGTCACGGGGATCTGGGGCGATCTTGCTTCGCTGACGGTGCTGTCCGCGTGGCTGGGGCTGATCGGGTACGCGCTGCAGCTCTATTTTGACTTCAGCGGCTATTCCGACATGGCCATCGGCCTGGGCCGGATGC
>ENA-ORMR01002453-ORMR01002453.1-human-gut-metagenome-genome-assembly--contig:-NODE-2453-length-11510-cov-2.935225_pt1 | contig 11510 bp, 11 predicted proteins | sample MGYA00242107_ERZ509003 | MGnify/ENA primary metagenome ERZ509003 (study PRJEB26280, sample SAMEA2338699) | human gut metagenome | biome: human gut; feature: human-associated habitat; material: faeces... | reverse complement strand
CCCGCCTCACCTTTCGCCAGAATTAAACGAGTTGAGGCAATAGAAAGTACCAGCCGGAACATCGTACCAATCAAAATAATTGACGGGAAGGATGATAATTCCAAAGTTTTTTGTACATAGAGAGCGAACATCATAAGAACGATTCCGAGTGTGATGTTCAAACAAATACAAACGTTAATGATAGCAGGAGGAAGTTCACAAAGCAGGATAATCAAAAGGAACAGTACGAAGACTGCCATAAAAATTTCACTTAATGGATTTGAGCTTGCGCCGCCCCCTCCTGCTTGTTGTGCCGGTTGCCCCTGTGCCATACGTTAAATCTCTCTCAATGCTTTTGTTATTATATCGACCTGGGTGTCGATTGTCACATCAATTATCCCGTTTGTTGTTTGAATAATTCCGCCGCCCTGCGTCAATGAAGGATCCGGAACTATCATTATTTTAACATCTAATCCCGCATTTTCCAACATTGTAGGAATTTTTTGTTTTACATTTGCCACATCTGCCGGATTTAATTTCAACATTACTTTTGTTTCTTCCTTGGAAAGCTCTTTAAGACACTGTTGAATATTGGCAATTATTAAATCAGGATTTTGCTGTACTTCTGTTTTAATGATTTTTTTAGCGATATCAATACTTATAGCAAGGATTTCGGGAGCAATAGCGTCGAAAACAGCCTGTTCAGCACCTGCAAATTTCATAATTTGCGCTCTTAATTGCGCGATGTCATCGTCAGCCTGTGCAATTCCGTTGTCATAACCCTCTTTTGCTGCAGATTCGCGGATTGTCATTGCCTCTTCACGAGCACGGGAAATAAGGTTTCTGTCGTCAATACGTCGAAACCCTCTGCGTCTGTCACCACGGCGTCTTTCATAGCGCTGTTTAAAATCTATATTATCGAGGTCAAATAAATCAATCTTATAACTATCGCCCTCCTTAACCGGTTCCGGCTCGGATTGCGGTTGATTAATTTCTTCAACTTCCGGTTTCTTGATATTCTTCTTGATAATCATAGCTTATATTATACACTACTTTCAATATGTGAGGCAATAATACACGCAACTTTCGGCGGCATATCCACAACTTCCCCCTCCAACGCGCTGAATACAAACCGCCTTACACGCGCTCTTTCGGGCTTTAGAAGAAGTTCTAACTTCGGTCTGTCTATAAAATCACCGAGTGCTTTAATTTTATTTACAATCTTTGTAGGCGAAAGATTGAGCGGCTGCGCAGGCAAGAAATCCCTAAACTCTCTTAAACACTGCATAACCGTACGCGGATCAATTTTTTGCGGCAAATCATTCATTCCCATGTAGCGGATAATATCATTTGCCTCGTCAGGATTAAATCTATCCAAAATAACCTGAACTTTATCCTGCTGCATACGTTGGAAAAGCATAGCAACAGTAACAAGACGCAACATTTTTGCGCTTTCACCGTCAAGCTGCTGTAAACCATTCGGAGCTTTTGGCAGGTTAACGTTTCCTTGCGGCGCGCCTTGAGCCGGAACTCCTTGCGGCGGAGGTGGAGCTTGTTGTCCGGCAGCTTCCGCCTGCATTTGCTCGTCAGCATTTTGTGCCATTGCGTCAATATTTGACTGGCTAACAGCTTTCTCCATTAACTCTTCGTCAATAAGATTACGTTTTTTCAACTCTTCAATCGCATTGACATAAGTATTTCTAACGTGGTGTTCAATTGCCTCAAGAGCCTGTTCTTGCGGAACATTCTGTCTGAATGCGTTTTTAGAAACCTCAAAAATTGTAAGCGCAATTTTTTGCATAATAGGATCCCAGTATTGTCTTGGAATCCCGGAATTAATAAGGTCAACGGACTTGTGGAACGACCATTCGGCAATAATTTGGGTAATCATCATTGCCTGATCGGCGTTAAATTCTCCGTCTTTATCAAGTGCTTCACCCGCAATCATGGAGAATTTCAAAAGGGTTGTTGCGACATATTCTTTTTGGTCGGGTGTAAATTGAGCCGGCACAAGTTCTGACGCCTGCGCGTGCATATTTTGTGCAAATCCCTTGTAATCAAACCCTTGTATCGCCATTATTTATTCCTTAACTCTTTTCTATCCAACTCTTAATTTTTTCTGCTGCATCTTCGTCAGATATATCTGAAATATCAGCGGAAATACCTGTAAGCGCTTCAACAAGCTGGTCAACAGAAGGCATTTGCGGTCCACCCTGGTCGGTAATAGCTCCGCGTTGTTGCGTTTCCATTAAACCTTGAGCAAGTTCGGATTGTTGAGCCGTCAATTGGTTTGCCCTCATATTGATTGCCTGCAATTGTTGTTCCTGCTGACTTGCAAGTTGACGTAAACTTTCAACTTCCGCTTGTTGTTCTTCTCTTGCACGTTTAATCTTGTTAGAAACATGACCGATAATAAAGAGAGCTGCAAGACCTGAAATCGCAACCGCAAGCCACCAAGGATTGCCGGTTTTATCAGGTTCGGCGAGTTTAACCGGTCTGTCAGAGGCAAGATATGGATCTTGTGAATCAGAGAATGCAATTGAAACATTTTGAGCTTTAGCCTTTGGACTTGCTGCTTTAGCGATTAAATCTTTCAATTCTTCAATAGTTGTATTAGACGGTAACGCACTTTTTTCAATAGTTACAGCGATTGAAATTTCTTCCATTACACCTGGTTTAATATATTCGTTAACCTGTGTTTTTGTAACGCCATATTGGGTTTCGGTTGCCTGACGTGAGTAATTTCTGTTTTGGCTGGAGCTCATATCGCCCTGCGCAAGACCGTTTGGAAGATATACGCTGACAGCGTTAATACCTTTGTTACTGTCCGCGGTTTGGTCACCTAAACCCTCTTGGAAAGATTGTTCCGTTACTGCCGTTTTTTGTGTCGGGTCATAAATTATACTAAATTTTTCAATCGGAGATTGAACAAGATGAGTACTTACAGTTACAACATAATTGCCCTTGCCGTTAAGAAGTCTGTCCAACTGTGCGGCAACTTTTTTCTGCATATATCTGTCGTTTTCTTCAAGTTTCGCAAGCATTTCATCCTGCGCACCCATAAGGCTGTGATAAACATTTCCGTTTGTATCCGTAATAGCAATATTGTCAGCCGTCAAACCTGAAACACTTCCCAAAAGCAGGTTAGAAATAGCTTTAACCTTTGTTTGATCAAGTTTTTCACCAATCGGAATAGTAACCTGAACCGTTGCGGTAACAGGTTTTTGATTAGAAGTAAACATTGATTGTTCAGGGATAGAGATGAAAACAGATGCGTTTTCAATCGGATTAATTTTTCTTATAAGACGTGATAACTCACCGTTAATTGCACGTGCAAGACGAATTTTTTTATCTTCTTTTGTAGAAGTAAAATCGCCTTTATCAAAGATTTCCAAGCCTACGTTTTGGTCAAAAAGTCCGCTCTCAACGATTGCAATAATAGCTTTGTCGCGTTGTTCGGTCGTACATCTTTTTCTACCTGTCGTGCAATCACCTTTTTTAAGATAAATTCTGGATTTTGTACCGTCAACAGCTCTGCTTGCAGCAATATCCTGTTTCGCCAGCAGCGCCTGAATTTCAAGAGCTTTACCTAAATTATCCGTTGTCAAAAGGTCAATATCTTCCTTAATCGGTTCCATACTGACTTCAACATCGCCTTTTTTGTTTCCTCCGCCGGCACTAACCGTAATCGGAATAATAATTGCCAAAAGCACTACCAGCACAGTTCCGCCGATTAGTGCAAAAAATAAAGGTTTATTCTCTTGTAACTTTTGTAAAAATTCCATAGTCTGGTTTACTCTTTAGTCCTATACTTGAATTTGCATTACCCTGTCATAGGCGTTAATAACTTTACCAACCGCCTGGGTTGCGATGTTAACGGTAACTTCGGATTTTGCCATTGCAATCATTACATCGTGAACATCTACGTTGTTGTTGCCTGACATAACGTCTTTTAACATATTGTCAGGGGCATTAAGTTCCTGATTGAAGTTTTCCAATAAGCCCGAAAACACCTGTTTAAAATCCGGAGAATTGGTTGTCTCAACCCTGCTTGTTCTCATCGGCTGCATATCACCGATTCCTGTGTTAATCTTTGAGTGCTGAATTCTTCCCGCCAAGTCATATTGAGGATAAAAGCTGTTATACATAAGTCTTAGCCCTTTCTTCTAAATACCATATTACATGATATTTATATATTATGTACCCCTCTTTACTCAAAAATCCTCTTTTTAGTGGAGGAAATTTGAAAGATTTCGTACACTACTACTATTTTCCTCTTAATGAAACTTGCGCAAAAGTCATGTATTAAACTCTGCCTCTTGCTCGCCAGCCGTAAAGTTCATATACTTTATCAACATCTTCCTGCAAAATCGTTTGACCGTCTTCAATTTTATCGTTCATAACACTCTGCGGATTTTCAGAAGACGGCAAGCCTAAAACCTTTCCTACTTCGTGCATCATAATACGATAAATTTCTTCATCATTTTTCGCCTTTTTAACAGGATCTTTTTCGATTTCTTCATCGTACAGGGTATTAATTACAACTGTACCGTGGCGGTAAGTGTTCGTCTGCCCGGTAAGCGTCGTATTGCCTGAATTTTCAGCCCCCTCGCCAGTTACCTGCTTAAATTGAACTTCAATTTCTGCAAGTCTTATGTCGCGGTTAAAATTTGTGATAATAAACTGAATTTTTCTTGAAAATTTGCCTTCCCATTCGCGAAACGCTTTCGCCATAGGAACTGAATACTCATTACCCTCTGGTATATAAACCAAAAGCATATTTTTATTCCAATGCGTCGGTTCCTGCGCCAAAACCTGCGCCCCTAAACCGATAAGCAGAAAAAGTCCCAAAAGTATTTTTAAAACTTTCATTACAAAATCCTCCTGAAATAAGAATAATTTAAGACCGTTAAAAAATCAAGAATATTAAGCCCTATTGCTAAATAGGTTTAAATATATTAGTATTAATTAAGATGAAAACATTGTTTATTGATTTGGACGGAGTTTTAAATACCTATACCGGCGATTTTGACGAGAATTATATTCCGCCAATGCGTGACGGTGCAAAAGAATTTTTAGAACAACTACGTACTGAATATAAAATAAAAATTTTTACAACCCGTGATAAAGAGCGTGCAGAGAAATGGGTTGAAGAAAACGGACTTACGGATTTAGTTGAGGGTGTAACCAATTATAAAGAGCCGTGCTATTTGATAATTGACGACAGATGCGTACGTTTTGGCGGCGACTATCAAAATACACTAGCCCAAATCCAAGCATACAAACCCTGGTACAGAGAATAATTTACTTGTAAAAATCGAAATCAGGTGGAAGTTCTGCCTCAATCATCTTGGCAAACTCCGAAAACTTCATTCCAAAAGCGTTTGCTAACTTCCACATCGTAGTAATTTTCGTATCGCTTACCCCTTTTTCCAAATACGACAATAACCCGTTGCCTATATCATATTCGTATGAAAACTTATTTATCCCCGTTTTAGAACGCAGGCGTTCACGTTTCACGACACGTCCTATGGCTTTTATCAATATATCTTTATTCTTTTCCAATAACTCTTTATCATTCGCCTCTTGCATGTTTCATATTGTAATGTTATAATTATTATATGATATTGACTATACTCTATGTTATATGGTATAAGAAAATGACATCAGTTATCTGGTTTGTATAATCAGCGGGTTTGGGGTAATGACCGGATTATATAAACCAAAACCCGCCTCTTGTAATCCTTGGCGGGTCTTTTCCTTATTTATATAACAACTATTCTTCGTCTAAACTTAACACAGCCATGAATGCTTCTTGTGGAACTTCTACGCGACCGACTGATTTCATACGTTTTTTACCGCGTTTTTGTTTTTCAAGAAGTTTTCTCTTACGTGTGATGTCACCGCCGTAGCATTTATCAAGTACGTTTTTACGCATCGCTTTAATTGTCGTCCTTGCGATTACACGACCGCCGATTGCTGCCTGAACAGGAACTTCAAAAAGCTGTTTCGGGATAATTTCTTTCAATTTTGCGGTCAATTTTTGTCCGATATAAAACGCATTATCTTCGTGACAGATTACAGAAAGCGCGTCGACGATTTCGCCCGCAAGAAGTACGTCAAGTTTAACAAGTTTTGAACGTTTGTAGTCGTGAAATTCATAATCCAAACTTGCATAACCTTTTGTACGTGATTTCAACTGATCGTAAAAATCAGTAATTACTTCACTTAACGGGATATGGTATTCCAAGTTCGCACGAACTTTATCAATATAGGTCATATTAATGAAAATTCCGCGTTTCGTTTGGCATAAATCCATTAAAGTTCCAACGTAATCGTTTGGAGTAATAATTTGAACTTTAACGTAAGGTTCTTCAATATAGTCGCGAACCTGTGCCGGCGGAAGGTTTGCAGGGTTGTCGATTTCAACCATTTTTCCGTCTGTTGTATAAACCTTATAAATTACGGACGGCGCTGTTGTAACGAGAGCAAGGTTGTATTCACGCTCCAAACGTTCCTGCGCGATTTCCATGTGAAGCATTCCCAAAAAACCGCAACGGAAACCAAAGCCCAAAGCGCTTGAGGTTTCTGGCTCAAATGTGATACTACTATCGTTGAGTTTTAATTTTTCGAGTGCCTCTTTTAAATCGTGATAATCTTCGTTATCTACAGGGTACATGCCTGAAAATACCATAGGAAGTGCTTCTTTGTATCCTGCAAGAGGTTCTTTTGCGGGGTTTTCGACGCTCGTCAGAGTATCGCCGACAAAACGGGTTAATTCTTTAATAGAACCTGCAAAATAGCCTACGTCACCGCAGATAAGCTCATCTGTTTGAACGCGGGTTGGTGTTTGATATCCGAGTTCGACCACTTCATATTCTTTGCCTGACGCCATAAATCGAACTTTTTCACCTACGTGCATTTTGCCGTCCATAATTTTGAAACAGCAAACTGTTCCAAGATACTGATCGTAAGCACTATCGAACACAAGTGCACGCAACGGCTTATCAGAGGTGTCTTCCGGCGGCGGAACAAATTCCACAACAGCCTCAAGTACATCTTCAATACCAATTCCGGCTTTTGCGCTGACAGGAATTGCCATTGAGGCATCAATCCCTAAAACTTCTTCAATTTCCGCCTTTACGCGTTCAACATCCGCGGACGGAAGGTCTATTTTATTAATAACCGGAATAATTTCAAGGTTTTGTTCAATTGCAAGGTAGACATTGGCAAGCGTTTGAGCCTCAACACCCTGCGTTGCGTCAACGATTAAAAGCGCGCCCTCACACGCCGCTAACGAGCGTGAAACTTCATAAGAAAAATCCACGTGACCCGGTGTGTCAATAAGGTTTAGGATATAATCTTTTCCGGCTTTGGATTTGTAATTCATACGCGCGGAGTTCAATTTAATAGTAATTCCGCGTTCGCGCTCAATGTCCATTGAGTCTAAAATCTGGTTTTGCATATCGCGTTGGGCTACAGTTCCGGTGTGCTCCAAAAGCCTGTCGGCAAGTGTTGATTTTCCATGGTCGATATGCGCTATTATACAAAAGTTTCTTACATTTTCTCTATATTTTTTCATAACTATGATTATATTTGAAAAATTCCCGAGTACAAGAGTTGCTTTATAAAAGTTTATAGTATAATAAGTATATTATGTTTAAACGATACGTAAAAGATTTAGTAAATATTGCATTACCCATCATAATGGGAAATTTAGGTTTTATTTTGATTGGTGTGGGAGATGTGCTGATTGCCGGAAGACATTCGACCGATACGCTTGCCGCAATTAGTATCGCAACCGCAATAATCAACTGTATTGTAACTTTCGGTATAGGGATTTTAACCGGAATTTCTCCGATTTTATCAAACTATCGCGGTGAAAATCAAAACGCTAAAAGATATTTCTTTTCATCAATAAGATTTGCGATTATCCTTGCGGTTTTGATTTCGCTCGTAATCCTCGGGTGCATTCCGTTGATTGATTATTTAAAGTTCGAACCGCATCTTGTTCCGATGATTAAGGAATATATGTTGATTACTGCGTTTTCAACTTTCGGGGCGTATATTCATTGTGCAGCAAAAGAATATTTGCAGGCATTTGAAATAGTTTTTGTACCGAATTTGGTAACTGTATTATGTGTATTTTTAAACGTAGCGTTGAACCTGCTGCTTGTTTTCGGTTTCGGACCTATTCCGTCACTCGGAGTTGCAGGTTTGGCAATCGCAAGTTTGATTGTTAGATATGTAATGGGTTTAACACTTTACTTCTACGCACTTTATAAAATGCGTCCGCGCGATTATCACCACACAGGTTTTTACAAAAGCCTTTTGAGAATAGGTTTGCCGATTTCGTGCGCAATTCTGGTAGAATTTGTTGCATTTAATATTATAGTTATTTTCCTGGGAAAAGTTTCCGGCGTCTATGCAGCGGCTCAAAATATCGTATGCACACTGACAACCGTCTCATTTATGGTTCCGCTGGCGATTTCAAACGCCATTGCCGTTAAGGCTGGGTTCGCAAACGGTGCGCATAACACCGAAGACTTTAAAAGATATTCATTTATCGGAATGGCTCTTTGTACAGGATTTATGGCTTGTAGTGCGATTATCATAACTTTATTCCCGGCATTCTTAATCGGACTTTTCACAAAAGACGCAGAGTTAATAAAAATTACTGTTCCGGTTGTTGCATATCTTGGAATTTTTCAAGTGTTCGACGGCTTACAAATTGCACTTGCAGGTGTGTTTAAGGGTTTGAAAAATACAAAGATTGTATTTATCGCAAACTTCACTGCATACTGGCTAATTTCAATCCCGCTCGGGTATACGCTTGCGTTCAAATACGGACTCACACTTCTCGGTTTTTGGATAAGTTTAATCGTAAGTGCGGTGGTTCTTTGTGTAATTATGCTTTCTTATTTCGCAAGATGTTTGAAAAAAATGAACTTTATGGTATATTAGAATAAATGGAGGGAATTATGCATACAGAAGAAAGAACTTTTATAGCCGTTAAACCTGACGGGGTTAGAAGAGGATTAGTTGGAGAAGTTTTAAGACGTTTCGAGGCAAAAGGTTATAAGATTATCGGCTTGAAAATGTTACAAGTTACAAATGAACAGGCTGCCGCTCACTACGCAGAGCACGAAGGCAAACCGTTCTACCCTCGTTTATTAAAATATATTCAAAGCGGTCCGGTTGTGGCGATTGCGCTTAAAGGTTACAATGTTGTTGCCGGTGCCCGTCACATGATGGGTGCAACTGACCCTGATAAAGCTGAAGTCGGTACAATGAGAGCGGATTTTGCACAAGTTAAAGAATATAATATTGTTCACGGTTCAGACAGTGTTGAAAGCGCTGAAAGAGAACTTGCAATTTATTTCCGTCCGGAAGAACTTCTTGAGGGCGCAAAATCTATGTCAGAATTAGTTGTAGAAAGTTTGGACGCAGATTAAGGGTTAAGATGAACGGCGAAGAAAAGTATTTTAATTACACACTTGTTCACAAATGTAAACAATCCGGCGCGCGAGCAGGAGTTTTTGAAACCCCGCACGGGATAATTGAAACACCTGTTTTTATGCCTGTCGGAACAAATTCCGCCGTTAAAACCTTAACGACCGACCAAATTTACGATACCGGTGCGCAGATTATTCTGTCAAATTCATATCACCTGTACTTGCGTGCAGGTACAAAACGCATAAGAAATTTTGGCGGCATTCACGGCTGGATGAATTGGCATAAACCTGTTCTTACGGATTCGGGTGGTTTTCAGGTGTTTTCACTTTCAAATCTTAGAAAAATTACCGAGGACGGTGTCGAATTTCGTGACCCTAAAGACGGAAGCAAGCATTTTATCTCGCCTGAAAAATCAATGGAAATTCAGCAGGATATAGGCGCTGATATTATAATGGCGTTTGATGAATGCGCGCCATACCCTTGTGACCACCAGCACGCGAAAAAAGCAATGGAACGCACTCACCGCTGGTTAGAACGCTGTGTAAAAGCAAAAACTAATCCGCGTCAGGCATTGTTTCCGATTGTTCAGGGCGCATTTTTTGATGATTTGAGAAAAGAAAGCGCACGGGTAATATCTCAATATGACGCCGTGGGTTACGCGATTGGCGGAGTAAGTGTCGGCGAACCGGCAGATGTTAAAAATTACTTTGTCAAACTCACAGCACCGCTTTTGCCGGAAAACAAACCGCGTTACCTTATGGGTGTAGGAACCCCTGAAGATTTACTAGACGGGATTAAAAACGGCGTTGATATGTTTGATTGTGTTCTTCCTACGAGAAACGCACGCCACGGCTCGTTCTTTACATGGGAAGGCAAGAGAAATATTAAAAATAAAGCGTTTGAAGACGACGCAGGTTCACTTGACGAAAAGTGTGATTGTTATGCTTGCAGAAACCATTCCAAAGCCTACATTCGTCACCTGTTCCGTTGTCAGGAAAACACGGCGGCGACATTACTTTCAATCCATAATACGAAATTTTTAGTGGATTTTGCAAAGAAAGCCCGTCAGGCAATATTGGAAGACAGGTTTGAAGATTTCTACAACGAACATTATGAAAAGCTCGTAAAATAGGATATGTTGCCAAACTTTTTACTTTATAATATTATATAAAAATGAGTTTAGATAGCATAATTGACAGTTTGCTGTCACCGATAGCCGATAAAATTTCAAGCATAATCTTTTGCTCCGTAACTATTGGGGGAGTAAAGGTTGAGCTGCTTGTAGCCCTGCTTATTATTGCCGCACTTTACTTCACTTTCCGTTTAAGATTTGTAGGAATTTGGGGTTTTAAACACGCAGTACGATTAATCGCAAAACGTTATGAACACAATGACAATTTCAAACGCCAGAAAAAGGGAGAAGTTTCATCATTTCAGGCTCTAACAGCTACGATTTCAGCGTCAGCCGGCATCGGAAACGTTGCGGGTTCTGCAGCTGCGGTTTCAATAGGCGGTCCGGGCGTAATCTTTTGGATGATTATTGCAGGCTTTTTCTCAATGGCGTTGAAATTCGCAGAAGTTCTACTCGGGCTTAAATTCAGAAAAATTAACAAAGACGGAACCGTTGCTGGCGGTCCTATGTATTATATTCTTGGCGGCTTGAAAGGGAAATATCTTGCACCAATTGCCCCGCATCTTGCAAAAATTTATGCCCTATGCTGTATTTTCGCAATGATTGGCGGTTGGAATTTATTCCAAATTAACGCAATGACCGCACAGATTACAGAGGTTACAGGCGGCGAAACCAGTTTCTTTGCAGGACAAAGCTGGCTGGTCGGTTTAATCGTTGCGATTATAACATTTGTCACAATCATAGGCGGAATAAAAGCTATCGGAAAATTTACTTCAAAAGTAACACCGGTTATGTGCTCATTGTATGTAACATCTGCATTAATAATTTGTTTGGTAAATATTCACCATATCCCGGAAACTATTGTCACAATTGTAAAAGAAGCATTCGAGCCAAAAGCCATTCAGGGCGGAATGTTTGCGTGCTTACTTTGGGGATTCAGACG
>ENA-ORMR01002449-ORMR01002449.1-human-gut-metagenome-genome-assembly--contig:-NODE-2449-length-11514-cov-11.276813_pt1 | contig 11514 bp, 23 predicted proteins | sample MGYA00242107_ERZ509003 | MGnify/ENA primary metagenome ERZ509003 (study PRJEB26280, sample SAMEA2338699) | human gut metagenome | biome: human gut; feature: human-associated habitat; material: faeces... | reverse complement strand
TATGGACTTTAAATATTTGTTTTTAACATTTAAACATATGCAAATGTATATCCATGCGTTGTTTTTCCTTTTCCTTGTAATACCCTTTCTATATTTTTTCTTGGGATATTTAGTTTTCTTGCACAAATCCCTATTCCCTCAATAATTTCTTCTGAATTATCTTTTAAATTTGTTGCTTTAATAGTTTTCTTAGGAGTAACATTTTTGCTATATTTAGCTTTTACTGCCAATATAGAAGTGTAATCCTTACTTTCTATATATGGAATTAACTGCTGTTTTACATTTATAGCATCTTCTTCTGTTTTAAAATGACCTATCGGTATCTGATTTCCATTAAAGGTTATTCTTAAAAACCAGCTTTTAGCTTTAATATCATAATTAATGCCTTTTACATTAGATTTACACATATTTTTATTTTTTATTTTTCTTAATTTTTTATATTCTTCTTGCAATTCTTCTCTTTCACACATTTTTTCAAGTGTGTATCTCGAATATCCCGTAAATTTTTCCATATCTATAAACGTTTCGATACCTTTTTCCATTCCTTTTAAAAATTTTTGTTTCATTCGAGTATTTTTCACATCTTTAAAAACTTTACCATAATCTTTTATTTTTTCTTTGTAAAAAATAGTTCTAATGCTATTTTCTGCAAGATTATATTTATTACAAAGTTCTTCTAAAGAATAATTATAAGAATATAAATCCTCTATAATTTTTTTATTTCTACACTCTATAAAATTTAATTGTTTGATTTTTTCATTTAAATCGGATCTCACATCTATCCAAGAGTCAAGATTTTTAATGCTATAAATGATATTTTCTCTAACTCCAGTTAATTTAGATATTTTCTTTATAGAGATTGGATTATTTTCTAGCACTGACAACATTTCCTTAACCTTAGCAATTTGATGCTCTGTATAATCACTTCTTTCTCTATTTACTTTCTTTAAATTTTCTAATCTTTTCTTTCGTATTTCTTCTGGAATTTCATTTAAAAAATAATCTCCACCTTCTGTCATATTAAATCCATTATTATAAGTATCATATTTTTTTATATAATACTTTTCTAAATCATTTAAAATGTCAAGTTCATCACAATAATGTATAGCTTTAAACTTAAAAGCATCTTCTCCATATTTATTCCAACTTCTTTGAAGATATTCATTATCATGATTTCCTCTGTTCAAAGCACTTATATGACTTTTCCATCTTTTTTCAAAATCTTGGATTGTTTGTCCTATATACATATCGCCTGTTACTACATTTGTTATTGAGTAAATTCCAAAATACATTCTATCTCACCTCTTAATTATATTATATTACAAACTTATATCAGTTACAATCAGTTGTAATCAGTTGTAATATATTTTATAATTAACTCGAGGTGATTATTTTGGCAAGAAAAGATTTAAAAAACAGAGTTCCAATTGGTTCCGCTATTGATAAAGAGTTGTATCAATGGCTTAAAGAATATTCTAACCAATCATCTGTTCCAATATCTAAACTTTTAGATAAAGCTATTCAACTTCTTAAAGAGTCTACTGTTAAGTAGGCTTTTTATTTTTTCTCAAGTTTCCAAAAAATTTTTTGTAGGATTTTTTTTGAGGTTTCATTTTCCCCTCAAGTCTCATTTTTTGCTGAGCAGTTCTCTGTGGCTTGGCGCACGCGTTAAAAATACTGGGGTATAGAATGCACCGCCCCCCTACCTGGAGCACTTTACCCCACCGAAAGGCCACTGTTTTACCTGGTTGCTTATGACACTAAGTTATAAGACAAGTAAACATATTGATATCACTTACTATGTCAAAGTGTATCATAACTTATAAGTATTGATACCTTATAGAGTACTATTAATGCTGTTGTCTTTTACTATACTGGCCTTGCTGTTCACTCTATTGTCTTATACCCTCTGTGTGCCCTTCTAAGATGTTATGCTTTGTCTTGCTTGTCCCTATTCTATTGGTAATATATTTCTTGTCTTAATAGTTGTTATAGCTTAATACTATTAAAACGACTATTCCAGCAGATTTTCAACAGTGACACCTTTTAAATACGGACCGCGATAAGCGCCCCCCTACATTCCCTCTTATGATATTTCACTATCTTTTATATCTATTACATTTCCTTCTATAACATCTGAATCATTAAAATCATCCCAAGAAGGCTCATTATTATTTTCTTTTTCAGTTTCAGGAGTAATAACTGTTTTAGTTTCCACTTTAGAAATTGGAGCACCAGCCAATCTATTAAGTAAGTATATGCTTGCATCTAGTCTAACCTTCTCGCTCTTAGCTGATCTTGATAGGTCGAGAATATTTTGTAAAAGTTGATTAGAGAATTTCATTATACGATTGTCAACTTTATTTTTAGCAACTTCATATTGTCTATCAAGTTCTTCCATGAATTCTGGTCTTTTCTTCCAGCGCATTATAGTTTTTTCACAAACATCTAATTGGTCTGCTACTTCTTTATTAGTTGCACCATACACTAATAATTCTGCTGCAATTAATTGGTCTTCTGTTAACCTAGAATCTTTTTCTCGTGGCATAATCAATTACCCTCCTTTCTTTTTATTTCTTCTCTTAGGTGATAATATAAAATTTTATGTACCATTGAAGGTGATTCTTTTCTATTACATGCAATAATATGAAGATTATCAAATTTAGCCATTAATGAGATTACCATAGCCGCGCTAGCGTTAGGATGAACATTGCTTATATATTGACCTTTTAGGAGTTTAATATAATAATCTTTATCCTGTATCAATAAGAATAATTTAACTCCTGCTGCTTTTGCTCTTTTTAATTCTCTTATAAAACGGTTATCTTTATTTTCATCTTTTACTGGATCTAATAGATTTCCTAGCAATTCATCTAGGTTTGCTTTTCTTTCTATTAAAATATTAGGTATATATTCTCCTTGATATCTAATAGCATAATCTCCAGTATCTAATTTTTCTCTAGCTGTTTTTATTCCTTTTTTTATAAGAGTATCTTGAATTAATGTATCCTGTTCCCTTGTATCGCATATAATTTCATAATCTTCTATTTTTATTTTCATATTATCCCCTTCTATAAGCTAAAAACATTGAAATTGCAACAATTACAAAGGTTTATGCCGTAGGCAATTAAGAGAAATTCTGTTCTGTATATAATATATAACTAACAAACTCTAAAAATAGGTTCTAAATGTTGATATTACTTAATTTAGCTTTCTTATAAAGAGTTTACTTTTTGCCATTTTTTCCCCGTAAAAAGTTTACTTTTTTGTTTTAAAGGCCTAATTTTAAGCATTAAAAAAAAGCCATGAAAGAGTTTTTCTATTCTCTTCTAGGCTATTTCCTCCCCATATTACAGCTGGATTTATTATATAATAATCTTTTATTCCATATCCATTAGCAACCTTCACATAAGAAATAAGATAGTATTTTCGCCCATCTATTTTTATATGAAATTTTTTTAAACTTTCTCTAAATTTATATATACTTTGTTTGCTAGTTGATATTTCTAGTAATTTACAAATATCTTCTGAATTTAGTTTTTTAAGCCTTGTAAATTCACTTTCTAATGGATTTCTACATAATATGTTAAGTTCAAAATTCATATACGGAATAAGTTGGTATATATAACTAAGTGTTTTATGTTGTCTAGGTGTGCAATTTTCATAAATATGTCGAGTTGTTGAAATAAACACTCTTGTAAAAGATTTGTCATTATCACGCTTACCTTTACTAAAATATTTTGGATCAATATAAAATTTATTGTTAACCTCATAAATAATATTGTTTTCTTTCATTTGAGACAAGAATGAATCAAATACTGTTACACTTAGTTTAAGCAGTTTTCTCATTTCTTCTCTAGTCATGGCATGAATAACTTTGTTTTTACCATATTTTATAAGTAAATTGGCTTGTCTATCATTATAATCTAAATAAGTAGCTAAATATATTAATCTAGATATATTTGGTCTATCTATATTTAAATCATGAAATAATAGCTTTCCATTTATATAAAACATATGAACAAAGCCTCCTTGCTTGTTGCAAAACTTCTTTAAATCATTTTTTTCGTTAATTAATCTTTTTTGTTTTGGAGTTAGTTTTTTCGCCTGTTTTTGAATCACTAACTCTTCATCATCTTTTAAATTGAAATTATCTAGGAGATCTTCTGTTTCTGAATTCACTATTAGAACTTCTTTTGACATTTCACATATCTCCTTTTTAATTTAACATAAAAAAAGACAGTCCTGAAAAGACTGCCTTTACTTTAATACAATATTTGCATCTTAATATAATTATAATATACTTATTCTAAGTTTTCAATTAATTTTAATTAAAGTTGTATATTCTTCTTTTCTATAATTATTTTCTTTCCATCGAATGTAAGTGTTATTTCTTTATCTTCTGGATTAATACCCATTTCTTTAAGCCACGCCATAGGAATGTTTAATTTTGGAGAAACTGCATTTTTACTTGCAGTGCCTCCAGCTTTACAAAATTTTCTTTTTAAATTCTTCTATCTTTTCTTTATCATCTTTTATCTCGTTAATCTCTTGTCTAATACTTCTAGCTAAACTACTTTTATTTTCCACAGTTATAGTTTCATACCCAAAATATAAATTCATTTTTTACCCCTTTATATCAAAATTAACTACTTCAATTTCTGCCTCTTTTAATATTTCTGTTGATAGTTCATCTGGATAATCTCCTAAATAAACTATTCTATCTATTCCTGCGTTTATACACATCTTTGCACATAATACACAAGGTTTTGTAGTTACATATAATGTTGAGTGATTTATATTTACTCCATTATGTGCTGCTTGAATTATTGCATTTTGTTCAGCATGTAATGCTCTACAAAGTTCATGTCTTTGTCCTGAAGGAACTTTTAATTGTTCTCTTTTGCATCCTATTTCTTCACAATGTTTTAATTTTTTAGGTGATCCATTATAACCAGTAGCTAGAATTTGTTTGTCTTTTACAATAACTGCTCCTACTTGCCTTCTTATACATGTTGAACGTTTCTTTACTACTTCAGCAATTTCCATAAAATACTCGTCCCATGTTGGTCGCATAATTTCACCTACTTTCTAGGATTTTTACAACTCATGCTACCTTCAGGGCATTTACCTGTAACTGTACAAGGTGCTCCAGCATTTTTAAATAATACAGGTGCTACTTCTTTTACTAATTTAAGCATTTCATCTGCTACTTGTCTTATTTCCCATTGGGCGCGATTGCAACATCTTTTATTAAAAAGATTATATAAACTTCTAGCATTCATTGTTGTAACCATTTTAGTTTCACAAGCATTAGGAAATACATATCTAGCATCTTCTATAGCTTGTTTTTCTATTGCATTATATTCTTTTTTATTATTTTCTTTGTATATAAAATCAATATAGTCTTTTATGTTGGCTATATGTACGAAAGATTCAAAAAATGCTCTCGAATTTCTAAAAGCTAAATATTCATCTCTTATTTTATCCTCTATTAATATTTGTACTAAATCATCATAAGCATTTTGACATCTTTCCATATGTTCAATAAATATTTTTTTAGCTTCTTCATTTCTTTCTATCTCTGGTGGGATTATATATTCAAACTGATCAAGTTTTACATATCTTTGAGATTGTTGTGAGAAACTTGCTATTCTATGTCTCACTATTTGGTGAGAACAACTTCTTGATATTCCTTCAATTCCAAAAGTAAATGTAACATGTTCTATTGGAGATTCATGTCCCATACTTACTAAATTACTTACGAATTTTGCCACTTCTTCATCTGTAAGTTTTTTAGATATTTCTTCTACTCCTACTGGTGAGTAACATAATTTAGCCGCTGCTGCAACTATTGCATCTGGATTAGGCGTATGAGCCATTAATTTTACTTTTAATTCTGTCATTTAACATCCCTCCTCTATTTCCATTTTTCTAAGATTCCAACTTTCAATCCAATCATCTAAATCATTTTCTTTATAACCTACACTTTTTACCCATTCTGTAAATTCTTCTACTGTATTATTAATAGGTCTAAAACTCCCTAATACACTTGTAAAAGTTCTCAAATGATTATTTATAGTATCTCTTGCTTCAATAACTGCTTGAGTTCCATCATAACCTCTCATCATTAAAATTCTTACATAATCTTCTTCTGTCATATCCCAATGAGTTACTGTGTCTACTACAGTTGAAAATCTACAATATAATCCATTGGGTTGTAATGATATAAATCCAGCCATTATTCATCATCCTCCCATTCTTCTAATTCTTTTCTCAAATGATTTAATTTTGTCCATGCATAGTTAAATTTTTCTGTTCTTTCAAATACATAATTTCCTTGATAATCTCTTGTGAATTTAATTTTTAACCATGATAAAGCTAATGCTAAATATGTACTTTTTACAATTTTCTTTTCCTTTGTATCTACAGGTTTAGTTTGTTTTATAGGTCCTTGCCCATTAAGTTGTCTACATTTCTTTTCATCAGGATCTAAAAACATACATAAGTCATTAATTTTAGAACATTTTATTTTCTTCCCCATTTTCGTTGCATACTTGCATTTCATAGATTTTAACTTCCTCCTCCATTTTACCTTTAATTAAGCAGCCACATTCTTTACATTGACTTACTACTATGTAATTTATTTCTAAAAAGAACATCATGCCCCCACAAAGAGGGCAAGTTTTCTCCTTTCCTCCTAAGATTTTTCTCATATTATCACCTTATATATATCATTCTTCTATTTCTGCTAATTTACAATAATTCCATTTTTCTAATTCTACAAGACAATTACTCCAAAAAGTCATTCCTTTACCATATCATCCCAACCTTTTCCATATACACCATCATTTATAATAAAACGTTTTTCTCCATTTCTCATTATAAAATTCATGCCATTTTTAAATCTGATTTATTCATTTTATCCTCCTACATATATAACTTACTTATTATCCATAATCCTATTACAACTAGGATAATTATATCCCCTATTGCTCTATTCATCTTTTTCTCCTTCTTCTATATTCCAAGACGGAGGAACTTCTTCTTGAATGCAATATCCAAGTACTTCATATACAGGGCAAATAGTATTATCGCAGCCTTCATCTGAAACAGATTCACAAGTTTCCTTAATTAATTTAAGTGCTCTTATCAATTCTTTATTATCTGTCTCTATTAGTTCTAATTCCCCGTCTTTACTATTTATGTACTTAACTGCATCTTCTCTAGTTTCCCATGCTAATATGTTGAATAGAGGTGTTTTGTTGTTTAAAGAAACATTAATATAACGTACTATTGGAACTTCTTCCTATTATTTTTTTCTTTCCCAAATTATTTCTAGACCATCAGTTATTTCATTTGCTTCATATACTGCTACTATATCTAGTTCTTTCATATATTTATGTCTTAAATCCATTGTAAAATCTTCTAAAGATGTTATATTTAATGAACTATCTACAAATTCCTTTCCGTTTACAAATCGTGCATATGCTCCTCTTCTAACTTTTATTATTTGATTTTCTTTTAATTCTATTTTATTCATAATTTCTCCTTTCACCTAGGAATCAAATCCTAGGATATTAAAGTTATCTCTTTTTTTGCTCCAATATTTCAATTATCTTCCTCTTTCTTCTATTTCCCACTCTTCTGGATTATTTTGATATAACGGGCATATATCAAGACTAGGTACTAATTTCAATATTTTACATTCTCCATCTTCACATTTGTCATGGCTACTACATTCTCTTTTTAATACTTCTAATGCTTGTCTTATTTCTTCCATTAATTCTCCTCCTATTTTTCTTTTTCTAATCTTTCTATTTCTCTATTTAAATACCAACGACCCTTTTTAAGATCCTCTAGTTCTTTATTTGGGTCTTTTTTCCCAGCTCTAGAAACATATTTGATTACATTACCTCTAGCAAAGTTTAGTTGTTTATCTTCAATAAAATCCATTACCTCTATTTTGCCGTCATTGTAATGTGATGGATGATTTACTACATCTTCTTTTACTGTGTGTATGCCTTCCCAATATTCACAAACATCACCAGTTGATATAAAGTTTCCAAATGCATTTTCACAATAAAATTTTTCTCTTTTTTCATTTATTTTCAACCATTTACAATTTGAACACTTTTTGAAATAATTACTACTCATGTTCTACCTCCAATTCTCTTTCTACTTCTTCTATCGCTTTTATTACAGAAGCTAGAGGACTTGTCCCCTTAGCTTCCATTATTTCTTTTGCTCTATCTACTATTTCATCTACTTTACTTAGTATCACGTGAACCTCCTTTAGAAGAAACTTAATTGCTTATAACTAACTTGTCCTATTTCTTCTTTCTTAAATTGTTCTACTGGATCTAAATATTTTACTCTGCCACATTCATAACTGCATTTGTTATCGCAGTCTTTGCAGCATTGTCGTTTGCATATATTATTTAAATCCAGTTCTACATTATTTTCTATTTGTTCCAGTAGCATTAGTTCTTTTACTGCATCCATTCTTGGGCATCCTAGAGTTGTTAGGTTTTCACATTCAAATTCCATTTTACTCACCGCCTTATATTATTACTCCTGATGCAAGCAAATTCTTTTTTAAATTTTTTATTCTTGTATGTACTGCTTGTTTACTAATTTCAAGTGCAATTCCTATTTCTTTGTAGGTATATCCTTCAATTCGTTTTGAAACTATAAATTTTATATCTTTTATATCTATTTGTTCAATTGTATTTAAAATGTATTCTTTGTTGATTAAAGAAATATAATCTTCCTTTTCATTTACTAAAATATCTTTATATGTTAGTTTTTTATCTCCATCTATATATTCATCGATTGATTTTTTATATTCAGAATCTGTTTTCCTTTTATAACATTTTTGTTTGTCTATATATTTACATATTTCATTTTTGATACATGTGAAAGCATAAGAGGAAAACTTTGAATCTACTGATGTATCATAATTATTTATTGCTATTGCTAAACCTATCATTCCTTCCTCAAAATAATTTTTTTTATCTTCTTCTGTAACATTTTCAAAATTAAATTTTTTATTTATAACTGCATAAATTAAACCCAAATTTTCTTCTGCTAATTGATTTTTTTCTTCCTTCGTCATTTTTTATTTCTCCTCATAAAAAGATATATTTTTTAATACTATGTCGTATGTTCCGTTTTCATTTCTTCTAAAACTATATTTCATTGGATCCTCAAAATCTGCTAAATTTCCTTTTATACTAAATCCAGTATCAGTTTTTATACTTCTGTTTTTAAGTTTCTTTTCAACCCATTTTTTGTCTATTTCAAAGCTTTCAGTTAAGTTCCTATCTTCCATTCGTTCATTAAAGCTTTCTTGTAACACTTCATCTTGTATACTACTTTTAGCAAATTCTTTAACATCTACAGTTTCTTTTTCTTTCAAAGTATAATTAAGCATACTCCTTATATCTTCGGCCATTTTCATATCTTCTGTTATTGCATTTGTTATCCAACTATCTGTAGTTTTCTTAAATACTTTTGTTTTATATTTAGAATCTTCTATTTTCTTAGCATTTAGAAAATCTGTTAAAAATTTAGTTTCAAGTTGGTCTTTTTCAGCATCTTTGTCTAACAATCTAAAATGATAATAATCATTTATCCCACTAACTCCAACTAATGCACACTGTTTTGGTTTGCTAGTTTCAGGTATTCCAATTTCATTTGATATTATTTGTATATTGAATTTATTTTCTATAAAATCAATTGAATGTGTATAATTTTTTCTATAATCAAGTTTTATTATTGCTACATTTTTTTCGTTTTTTACACTATATAAACAGATTGCTAAATCGCAAGAATCTATTCCTTCACTTTGTTGCATAATATCAAATAAATATGCTGCTATTTCTTTTGAATTTTTTAAAAATGTGTTTTCGTCATATATAATTTGTTCACAACAATTTTTAACTATATTGTTGCTGTAATCATTAAATATTGCTTTTCTTAGATCATCATCTTTTGATACTCTATTTATTATTTTTTGGAAAAACTTATCTACTTCTAAGCTATTTTTACATTCATAGTCATTTAATATTGGACTATCACTATTTTTATCTAGTACATGTATTATTGATTTATGTATAATCATCTTTCCCCCTCCAATACTTTTGGCCCTAATAGAACTATGGCCATTTTGTTTATAAAATCTTTTCTCATATATGAAATTTTTGCTACAGAACAATTATTTTCTTGAGCTATTTGTGAAAGTAATTTTTCTTCTTGATAAACCTCTTGATAAATAAATCTTTCACTCTCTCCCATTTCACTCAAAGCATTTATTACAAGTCTTCTATTTTTACCTTGTTCATAGATTTCCCCTTCTAGCTGTGCAATTAATCTATCTCTACTTATTACTTCGTTTTCAACTCGGCTAGAAATTGAATTAGTTGGAGAAGATTTAAATAGATCATTACAGACTGCTTGTATCGCTCCTCTATCTCCATTTTTTATTTTTTCTATTTGATATTCTTTTTCTTTTATGTAAATATCAATATATTTTAGATTTTTTAATATTTCATCAACTTCTTTGAAAACTTCTTTATTCAATATTGCTTTCACCCCACTTATAACATCGCTTTGAATTTCCAACCTCTATCAATTAATTTTGCTATATGTTTTATTCGTCCCTCTTCTAATAAATCTATTAATCCCATCTTGTCTAAAACACCTAATGAGGCTTGTATGTTATCGAAAAATTCTTCAATTATATGCTCTTTATCTTTATCTGTTCCACCTTCTGCTTCAAATTTTGCTACCGCCCCAATAAATTCAGCTTGTTCTTCTGTTACTTTCATCATTTGTTCTGTAACAGTAAATTTATTAATTCCTTCTAAAAGTGGCATTATGTATTTGTTGCATTCTACTTTTTTATACTCTTCTTTATAACATTCATCGCATACTCCAAAGAAATCTCCTACGGTCTGTGAATTTTCATACTCTCTATTACATTCTTTACAAATCTTCATCTTTAACCTCCTCATTCAAATAGCAACTTAAGCAGTATGTACAATCCTTAAATTCTTCGCAATTTTCAATAAAAAAATTACTCTTACATAAATCCTTTTTCATTAAGTCAGTTATAATATCGCATGTATTTTTCGAATCTTCTAACAAATATTTATAAACTTTATCTTGATTGTTTTCTACTCGTCCCTTACTAATAAAAGCTATATATTCCCAAACTTTCAAATTTTAACCCTCCTTATAAATTTATTTCTATTCCTTTTTCTGCTATCGTAACAGGTATTCCAGTTATCCCCTCTACCTTTTCTTTCATTATCGCATCATCTCCATGTTTATTACTTAAATGTAACAACATTATATTTTTTACTTTAGTTAAATCACTTGCTTTTAAAAAATCAATTACATTTTCCAGTTCAAAATGTGTTTCTTTTATACGTAAACTTAAACTTGTTTCTATACAATATTCTTCTAAATTTTCTTTTATATAATTGCATTCAACTAAGATATTATCTA